>OIWP01000995.1_pt1 | contig 38389 bp, 31 predicted proteins | sample 1587661 | NCBI WGS metagenome assembly OIWP01 (sample SAMEA3888899, study PRJEB22519) | human gut metagenome | biome: human gut; feature: human-associated habitat; material: faeces | place: Denmark | collected 2010 | reverse complement strand
GATGATTGATGTCTGTCCAATCGCCAAAATAGCCTGTGGGCGCTTTGCTTTCCACAATGATAAACTTGCCCGCATTACGCTGGGTATAGTAGAGAGTATGCCGCATGGAATCTGTGGTCGCATAGGCCGCACTGTTGATGACCGCGTAGCTGCCGTCGCCCTGACGCTGTACGCTGTAGGTGTTGTAGCCCCCGGTGGGCTGGTATTTGCCGGTCACCACATCCCACTGATAGATCTCATACTGGGCATCGGTTGCGATCTGGCTGCCGGTTTCGCTGTCGGTTTTCTTGAGGTTGACCTGCAAACTCCACTCGTCATTTTTCATGACATAGTCATTGTTGGTGTTCGCGGGTACCGAAATCGTTTGGCTGCTGCCGTTCGTGCCCCAGTACTTGCCGAATCCATACGGTACTGTGATTTCCTCATAGCGGAACTGGATGCTTCCCAGCTGCGCTTTAGCCGCTGCTATAGCATTGTTGACAGCGTTCTGGGCCTCACCCTGCAATTCCGCAATGGCGGCGTCGCGGGCACTGTTGGCGGCCGCATCAGCAGCCTCCTGCGTGGTGAAAGGACCAACCTGTCCATTGCGAGTGCCCGATGTTTTGGTAACGGCATAGTGCAGGCTCCAGCTTGCACTGGCATCGCCACCGTTCTTCTGGTAGTTGTCATCGGCGGTATGACCGCTGGTGGTCACAGTTTGCTTTCCGGCAGGGCTGATAGACCAGTTGCCGCCCTCGATGCTGCCGGATTTGGTTGTAGGTTCGATTTCAATCGTTGCACCGTCCACTTTTTCCAGTGTGGCAGTCTGAATCTTGTCGGTGCGCACACCGTAGGAAAAATCGAAACTGCCGCTGGCGGTCTGGGCGGGTGCCTCCCAACTGGCGTAGTATTCCTGCACAACAGGTTCCGGCTCAGGTTCCTCCTCACCGATCTCAGGTCCGATCAGGGCAACGGTCTGCCATCCTGCGCGACCGGGATTATAGATGTAGGTGTAGTAACCGCGGGCAGAGGCGTAGGTTTCCACGCCGTTCAGCAGCTCATCGGCAGAGGCAAGATAAATTTCCGCGGTGGTGCTTTCGGGGAAGTTTTCGATGATATACATCTGTACATCGTCATAAATTGATGCACAGAAATCCAAAAGAGAGATTTCTTCACCCTCGTCAGCGGAAAAAACAGCGGGCAGATCGTCCGCATCGCCCAAAGAAAGCTGGTTCAAGCCGCCCCAGATGCGAATCTGGTTGCCGTAGTGGTCACCGGGGATGCACTGGTCTGCGTTGACCGTGGAAGTGTTCACATAGGTGTATGTCGGGCATCCTGCAGGCTGACCGTTGGCACCGTGGGTGCAGCAGTAGGCGGGTTCGCCGTTGAACCAAATCAGCCAAGTGCCGTTGACCTTGGCAACCTTGGTGATTTTGCCGCTTGTCACCGCAGGGGTGGGGCGCTCGGCAAAGGCGGCAATTTCGCTGTCAGGGAAAGGATACTCGGCAGTCACATTGCGGTCGATGGTCACCTGCAAGGTTTTGGTCAGGCAGCTGCCGTCCGGCGCGGTATAAACCAGCTGCGCGGTAAAATCCGCATCCGCCTGCACATACACGCCCAGCACCGCAGCGGAAGTTTCGCTGTACTCATTGTGCAGCAGGCTTTCTGCGTTTTCAGCGGGTGCGCCGTAGTAGTCCAGCAGGGTCACTCCGTCCGGCAAAATTAGATCAAGGGTACTGCCATCGGCAGGGTACTCCACCTGCGCCAGAATCGGCACAATGGCGTAGTCGGTATCTTCCAGCAAAGGTGTAGTCAGTGTCAGGTTGTCACTGTCCAGCGCCTCGGCGCTCAGATAACTATCCTGCTCTAAATCGGCATCCCACGCGCTAAGCCCGATTTTGATTTCACCGGTCGCTACTGGCAAACCGTAGCTGCCGATGTAGGAGCCTGTGGGGGCGTCCGGCATATCCGCGTAGAGGATTTCACCGTCAAAGGTGTAAGGCTCGTTTTCTTCAGCAGGCTCATCCGTGGTTGGTGCTGCGCTTTCCTCGGTAGTTGCTCCGGGGTCGGGGTTGCTGGCATCGGTCTGCCCGTTGTCGGTTTCGGTTTCATCGGTCTGTTGTTCCTCAGTGGCGACCGTGCTTTCCTGCGGCAAGGGCGTTTCGGCAAACGCGCCGACCGGGAACACGGAGCAGCACATCACGGCTGCCAAAGCCAGCGCCAGAAGGCGGTGGCTCCATTTTGTTTTTCGATTCATGGGTAAACACCTCTTTTATCTTTCGGGGGCTGTTTTCTCGCGCTCCAGCTGACGCAGACGCGAAGTAAAAATATCGATCAACCCGGCATGAGATTGCAAATTGGCGTAATACACCGCCTTGTCATACCCATCCGCATTGATGTCTTGAATTGTTCGCACAGAATCCGCCCATCTTCGATTCTGCGGGGAAATTCGCGCATCGCCATCCCGCACTTGGATGGCTGCTGCAACAATATAGCGGGTGCGCTCTGCGCCGTATCCTGCCAATACCTGCTGCACGGCACCGTCATCCAAGCACAAGCCGTTATAGTTGTAAGAAATGGCGTCATCAATTTCATCGCGGCATTCCTCGTTCAACTTCATGGAGGCGCGGTATTGCGGCAGTTCCTCGTGTTCGCGGGCGTATCGACCGGTCTGATAGTAAACGGGCGGCCAGTTCTTTTTCGTGCTTTCCATCAGGTCGATGTCGGCGCGATCCGCTATGCACAAGGTCATAACATCCAGTGTGTTGGTATCGCAATCGCGGTAGTCTTTGTAAATGTCCGCCAGCGGTGCTTGGGATTCCAACAAAGCGCGCAGCTGTGCAGGACGCAGCGAAGCATTTTCAAGAGCGATGAGGATATCCTCACGGGAGCTGTACTCATACGCGTGGTTCAAAATTTCTTCGGGCGGCTGTGCAAGCAGCCACGCACGGTATTCGTTTTGCTCCTGCTGCATTTTGTTGTACAGCTTAGCGACAAGGGGATCGTTTTTCACATCGCATCACCGTCCGTATTGTGCAGAATTCTTTCCCAGAAATTCCGCTTTTCAGGCTCGGAAAGACTGCGATAGGCGGTTTCGATCACCGCATTCACGACCTGCTCGGCGGCATCCTGCGCGATATGCAACTGTTTTGCCGCATTTTTCCCCATCGCAAGACGGTGCAGCAGATTCTCTAAAACCGTTATTTTTTGCTTTTGCAGCGCGTTTTTTGTGCTTTCGTCTATGTCGAGCGCAGCAACAGGGGTGTCGTATACGCTTTCCGGCACACGAAATACCAACTCGCTGCGTTCTCGATTGGGGGCAATGTCATTCAGCACGACCATGCAGCCGTTTTGCTCGGCTTTTCTAAGTAAAGTTTCAATGTCCATAGAATTCCTCCAATAAAAAAGCGCCCACAAATGTGAGCGCTTAAGTAAGATATTCAGTTACAGAGACTCAATCAGTTCAGAGATTTCCTTGACAGTTTCCAAGGTCTGCCCAAATGTAATAGCTGCTGCATAGGAATTGCTCATGCCGTAGCTATCCCATAACTGTTGCATAGACGAATCATCCCTTAGGTCATCCAAAATTTCTTTCCAATCGGCAAGATCTTCCAGAGATTCTCGCTTTTCAGCCGTATGCAGAACAGCATCCTTTAAGACTTGCGGGCGAATTTCTGACTTTCTGGTGCGATACAGCGTGTAAAGGTCATAAAAATCGCGCGCTCTTGTGGTGGTTGCACCGCGGCGGATAATGGTTTCATACTTTTCAGCAAGTATCGTTTCTATCGTATAAGCCATGATAGGAATTTTCTTTTCGGAATCAAAGCAGGGAAACTCATATTGTACCGCAGCAGGGGTGATTTTGTCGCCGGTGGTGATGTCGATTTTCATGGGTGTGTTGATTTTCCCATACAGAACATCAATATGGGCGCGGAAGTTGTTGTATGCATCAATTTCACGGATCGGTGCAATGGAACGATATTCAAAGCGGATACCGTCACCAACATCAACTGCCAAAATGGTTTTGAGGGCAGAAACGATTTCCTCTTCTTCCATATGGATACCGCGCACGGTGGTATCCATATCCATCGTAGTTCGACCCTCAAGCCCAACCATTGAGGAAATCAGAAGTCCTCCCTTGAGAATGAAATTTTTCTGATACGGCGAAGCCGCCAGTCGTTCCAGCAGACGTTCAAACATAAACATCTGCAAAATTTCCTGAGCGCGCAGATGCTTTTCGGCAGCAACATTGCGCGCCCAGCCTTTTAATTGTTCTGGTGATCTCACATCAGCACCTCCATGTAGGTACGCAATTTATCGTCAACCCCAAACTGTTTTCCATACTTTAGAAGTTTTCTGGGATTTGGTTTTGACGCAAAGTAGATCTTCAGTCCATGTGTAAACAGTTGCTTGTCGATTGCATTTCTGTCGCGCACCAAGTCGCAAATGCAGCGTTCGCGGTCATACAGGATAACATTTCCGCCTTGTGGAGATCTGCAAGTGGTTTTGCCTATACCGTGAAGACTTCCTTTAACATAGTGAAACCGAATATTGGGATCGCGTTCTTTGATGCGACTGGTGTTATATCCTTGCGGCACACTGAATTCAAAAATGTGTGGCGTTCGGTCTGACAGTCCCCAAAAGTACATGGCACTGCCGTAAGAGTAGACAAGATTCTCGCTTCCGCTTTGCAAAAGCGTAAACTCGTCTGGAACAAATCCGGTCATTGTATATTGTCCGCGGGCAATGCGCGTCAGAACACCTTTGTCTGCGTATCGTTTTAATGTGACACGGTTTGTGCCTGCTCGCAATGCTTCTTCTGTAGTAACAATGCCGCCGTTCGCATCAGCTATCGTTTTCAATACAGCTATCGTAGCATTCACTCCACACACCGCCTTTCAAAAAGTTACTACTGTGCTTTAATTATAACATAATAAAGCACAGCTGTAAACGGGCTTGTGGGAGATTTTCGTGGGAACTAGTTAAAGGTCACGACCCAGTAGGTGTATTGCCCTTCTGCCGTCTGGCAGAACCAGCAGCCAACGCCCATAGATGTAAAGCTCGGCTCCATAATGTTTGCATAATGGGCGGGGCTGCCTTGCCAGCCGGTGCAAACGGCGCTGGCAGAACCCAGCGGACCGGCGGCGCAGATCTCGCTGCGGGTGGTCATACCGCTGTGGTCAAAGGGACCGCCTGCCACAAAACTCTCGCATCGGGCATCGGCTGCGGCGCTTAAACCACTGTCCATCGTTAAGGGTGCCAGCCCACCGGCAGCGCGCATAGCGTTGATGTTTTCCTGCACCGCCCAATACGCGGAATCCGAGCTGTCGATGCTCCACCACTGTTCGGTGCCTGCCGCCAAATCAAAGGGCACAGCACCATAGCTCATGCTCACCTGCGCCGGGGCAGGTTCTGCCGTCGGCGCTGCCGTGGGTTCCGGCGTAGGGGCAGGAGTCGGCGCGGGGGTAGCGGCAGGTGTTGCCGAAGGTGTCGGCGCGGGTGTGGCGGTAGGTTCCGGGGTTGCTGTCGGCTCGGCAGTTGAAATCGGTGCAGGTGTTTCTTCGGCGTCTGCACTTTCGGATGTCGCAGCCGACAGCTCCGTCAATTCAGCGGATTCCGGTTCCGGTGCCTGTGCGCAGGCTGTCAATAAGGACAGCATCGCAAGCATTACGATCCATTTTTTCATCTTGATAACTCCTTGCGGGGGGGGCCATCTCTGACCCGGTTGCTTCTTCTTTCTTTCATAGTAAAACCTTCTACCTTTCTTGTCCACGCTGTCGATTGTCCGAACGACACTGTTGATCTTCGTCCGGCACGGTATCCAGCACAATATCTTTTTCATTCAGGTTCAAAAGCGCCTCCAGCTCGGCAAGGCGCTTGCTTTTTTCAGCCAGCTCGTCCGCCTGCGCAAAGGGCTGCGCAAGCTGTTCCTTGGCGTTTTCCAGCTGCTTTTGCAGCTGCACCAATTTGGATTCAAGGTCGGTCACGCTCTGCGGCAGGTTGTGCAGGCAGTTGTCCAGACGCATGGTGTTGCCGACAGCATCCGCGCCCAGCTGCACCGGGTTGATGCCGTTGCCCACAAGATACGCCAGATACATTTTGTCCATTGCAAAATAGGCGATCTGCAAATCAAAGCCCTTGTACCGCCCGATTGAAACCGGCTCGGTGCGGTTCATCGCCATACCCAGCAACCCCAGCAGGACTTTGCCTGCGTCCTCGCGTTTGGTGTAAATCGTGTCCATCAAGGTAATGGCGAACACATCCTTACCGTCCGCATCGCGCTTGGTGTTTTGCTGTAGCAACGCTGTGTCTGCTTTGGCGTTTTCCAGCTGCTGGGCGGTCTTACGCATTTCTGCGGGGAACCCCTGCGTAATGGCATCTTCCAGCCGGTAATGCTCGTTGTTGTAGGCGGTTTTCAGCGTTTTGAGCCGCGCCACCTGAATATCAAGGTCCATTTTTTCTTTGATCATCGGATTGCCCGCTGCCAGCGCCTTGACCTCGGCATAAGATAGCGCTGCATCGTCCAAATCATCCGCACTGCGGGCAGGGCTTTTGCTCGTCATAATTTGCCCGATGAACTTCTGTTTGGTTTCCAAAAGCTGCCACATATAGCTGTCAAACGAAGATTCTGTGACGTAACGATACTCATATACTTCGGCATTGGTGTTGCCTTGGCGAATCATACGCCCGTTGCGCTGCTCAATGTCAGAGGGCTTCCACCCGCAGTCCAGATGATGCGTGGCCACCAGCAGTCGCTGCACATTGGTGCCTGCGCCCATCTTGCCGGTGCTGCCCATCAGCACGCGCACATCACCGCTGCGCACCTTGGCAAACAGCTCGGCTTTTTTTACCTCGGTGTTGGCGCTGTGGATGAACTGCACCTCGTTTTCGGGGATGCCCATGGAAATCAGCAGATTGCGCAAATCATCGTACACATTAAAGCCGTCCGGTTTCGGGGTGGATAAGTCACAAAACACCAGCTGTGTCAATTTTTTGTCTTTCGTTTCACTCCAGATGCGATACACATTCTCGGCACAGGCGTGGACTTTATCGTTGGGGTTTTCGGGCAGATTGGGGTCGATCAGTCGCTGATCCAGCGCCAGCTTTCTGCCGTCGTTGGTCACCTTGAGCATATTGTCCTCGGTGGGGTCTACATTTCCCGCGCGAATCTCCTCGGCGCGGTCGGCAAGGTCAGCCACCATCTGCTTTTGCTGGGGGCTTGGCGGCAGCGCCACATTGATGGGCTTGCCGCCCACCAGTTTAGGCACCGGCAGGTTGAGCATATCCGCCGTCTGCACATCTGCCACCTGTTTGAACATACTCATCAATTCCGGCAGATTATAGAATTTGGAGAATCTCGTTTTTGTGCGGTAGCCGGTACCTTCCGGTGCAAGCTCCACAGCTGTCACGGTTTCCCCAAAGGTGGATGCCCACGCATCAAAGGAGGAAAGCCCGTGCTGCTCCAAGGTTTCCCGCTGCAGATACCGCTGCATCGTGAACAGCTCCGCCATAGAGTTGCTGATGGGCGTACCCGTGGCAAACACCACGCCGCGGCTGCCGGTAATTTCGTCAAGGTAGCGGCATTTCATATACAAATCACTGGCGCGCTGGCTTTCGGTTTGGGATATGCCCGCCACATTGCGCATTTTGGAAAGCACCGCAAGGTTCTTGAAGGCGTGGGCTTCGTCCACCATCAGGCTGTCCACGCCAAGCTGTTCAAAGGTTACCACATTGTCCTTGCGGGACTGGTCGTTGAGCTTATCCAGCTTTTTCTCCAGCTGCTTACGCATACGCTCCATCTGTTTGACGGTGAAGTTCTCGGCGCGTTCTTCTTTCAGCTGTGCCACTTGGTTGATCACATCGTGGATCTGGCTTTGCAGGTATTCGACCTGCCGTTCCTGTGACAGCGGGATGCGCTCAAACTGGCTGTGCCCGATCACGATGATGTCATAATTGCCAGTTGCAATTTTGGCACAGAACCGTTTTCGGTTGGCTTTTTCAAAATCCGTCCTGCGCGCTACAAGAATATTTGCGTTGGGGTACAGCTGCAAAGCCTCTCCGGCAAGCTGCTCGGTCAGGTGGTTGGGGACGCAGATCAGGGTCTTGGTGCAAAGCCCAAGGCGTTTCTTTTCCATCGCTGCAGCGACCATTTCGTAGGTTTTACCCGCGCCTACGACGTGCGCCAGCAGCGTGTTGCCGCCGTACAGAATATGTGCGATGGCGTTTTTCTGGTGTGGGCGCAGCGTGATTTCGGGCGACATACCGTGGAACAGAATATGGCTGCCATCGTATTCGCGGGGGCGCAGAGAGTTGAACCGTTCGTTGTATTCCTTTACCAGCATCTGGCGGCGGGTCGGGTCTTTCCAGATCCAGTCCTTGAAAGCGTCCTCGATCTGCTGCTGTTTCATCTGGGCTTCCTGCGTGGCAGCGGCGTTCAGCACTCGAATCTTGTTGCCCTGCATATCCTCTTTGGTGTCAAAGATGCGCACATCCCGCAGGTTCAGGCTTTCCTCCAAGATGTGGTAGAAGTTGGCGCGCTGTGTGCCGTAGGTCACGGTGGCTTTAATGTTGCCGCCTGTATAGCTTTTGTTGGTCACATTCCAGACGCCGGTCAGCGGAATGTACAGCACCTTCACGCGGTCCCGCACATAGTAGGGCGCGTCCACCAGCTCATCGGCAAACTGCTTGATGAGTTCAGGTGCCAGCCAAGTGGCACCCAGGCGCACGGCAATTTCGCTGGCCTCCAAGTCCTTCGGCTGCACGGTTTCCAGCGCCTGCACATTCACAGCAAAAGCGGGGTTGTTTTGTGCCGCCAGCTTTGCTACCTGTAATTTGTGGCGCACATCGCCGGAAAGATATTCATCGGCGGTATAGTAGCGCGGTTCGCCGCTTGCGTCCTTTTCCAGCGGGTCGGCAAAGATAACGCCTTGCAGGTCGTTCACCAATGTATCTTTGTCCTTGCCGGTCAACTGCTGCATATACCCAAAGTCGATGCCTGCGCGCTCACCGACACTCAGCGCCAGCGCCTCGCTGGCGGTTTCCACGCGCTCGGCAGGGCGGGCAGCCCGGATGGTGCGCTTTGAAAACATATCCGACTTGCCGATGAAATTGCCCTCGCTGTCGAGGTTTTCCAAGGAACACAGCAGGAAATATCCGCTGTCATCCCGCATATCCAGCGATGCGCCGCGGCTGTTGATGAGTCCAAACTTACTGTGGTAGTGGTCGTACTGGCGGTTGAGTTTGGCTTGCAGCTCCGTGATGACTTCATCCGGCATATCTTCCAGCTGGGCTTGGATCAAGTCCCGTGTGGTGTCCCGCAGTTCGATCAACTGCCGCATACGCGCCGCGGAGGTAGCACCAAGGGAAACCTCGCGCATAATGGCGTTCTCGCGGTAATAGAATTTTCCGTTACGGATACAAAAGCTGAAATTGCGCACATCGGGTTCGGCGGGGATGCTGGCATCCACAGCGCCGGATTCCTGCAGCTCGATGTCCTGAAAGTGAAATTCAGCGTGCAGGTGGGACATGGCCTCTTGCAGCACATCGGGAAGGGGCTTATCGGCAAACGCCTCGCAGGTCAGGGTCGGGCCATACGGACCGCTGACGGTTTTCAGTGTGCCGCAGACCATTTCGGGGTGTTCGGCAAAATAGCTGTTGAGGGAAAGCCCGTCCTCCGTCTGGGTGGTGTGCAGCCAGCTCGCGTCCTGCTCCAGAATGCGGTCACGCTTTTGCAGGAAGATGATGTCCGCCATCGCCTTGGTTCCGGCTGACTTAAAGGTGGAATCCGGCAGGCGCACGGCACCGATAAAGTCGCATCGGGCGTTGATGTACCTGCGCACTTCCTCGCTCTTTTTGTCCAGCGTGCCACTGGTGGTGATAAAGGCGATGATGCCGCCCGTGCGCAGCTTGTCGATGGATTTGGCAAAAAAGTAATCGTGAATCTTGAAGTGCAGCCGGTTATACTGCGGGTCAACCACACTGTAATCCCCAAACGGCACATTGCCGATGACCACATCGAAAAAGCTGTCGGGCAGGTCGGCTTTCTCAAAGCCGGTGATTTGGATGTTTGCTTTCTGGTACAGCTGGCGGGCAATTCTGCCGGTCAGACTGTCCAGCTCCACACCAAACAATCTGGTGGTCGGCTCATACAAATAGCTGTGGCTTTGCCCAAAAAACGCGCCCGCACCCATACTGGGTTCCAGAATCGTTCCGGCACCCACGCCCATTTTGCGCAGGGTGGTGTACATTGCGTCAATGACTTCGGGCGGGGTGTAAAAGGCGGTCAGGGTGCTGCTGCGGGCAGCGGCGTATTCCTCCTCTGTCAGCAGGCTTTTCAGCTCGGTATATTCGCTGTGCCAGCTGTCTTTGTTGGGTTCAAAGGCATCGGACAAACCGCCCCAGCCGGAGTATTGGGCTAAGATTTCCTGCTCCTCACCGTTTGCGTGGGGACCGCCGTCCGCCATACGCTTTTCGATGGATTTCAGGGTGCGGATGGCGGTGATGTTGGCTGCAAACTTTTCGCGTGGTGTGCGCGGGGGTACAGGGTCCTGCGGCGGGATATAGTTGTTCGGCTCATAGGCTTCCTTGAGAGCAATGAGTTCCGCCGCCTGCAAGACCTGCTCGCCAAAACCACCAGATGATTCTTCTGCGGGTTCTAAGACTTCACCCTCAACAACCTCTGCCGCCTCACCGGCGTCCGGTAGATTGGGTAATTCTGGTGCCGCCAGCGCATTGTTTTTAGGGTTCGCCGCCAGCAGCCTTGCAAACTCCCCGCGGTTGACGGCGCGCCCGATCAGCGGGAAATCCTCATCGCGCAGATGCACATCAAAGATGCCGATTTCCTCCACCGTAAAGGGGTGGTCGTTTTCCAGATAAACGGTATCTCCGGTAGCCAGCGGGCGCTTTTCCACGGGCTTAGGCTTGTAGCGCTCCTGATATGCTTCATACGCTGCTTCCGCATCGTCAATGAACTGCGAAAATTCAACGTCCTCAATGCCTTCCTTGGCAAGCGCCCTTGTGCTGTCGAAGCGCGCACTGTCCACAAAGGAGCCGTCAACTAGATACACAATCTCATTGCGCAAGAAGTTGGCGTACACCTGAATTTCGTGTTCGCCGTCCCCGGTGGTGGAATAGGCAAGGTCGATGTGCGTAAGGTCCGAATAATCCGGTGCACCCAGCCCTTCGCGTTCACAAAAATCCGCGATGGTTTTCTCCGCATAGTCTATCTCGGCTTGACGGGCGTCGCGTTTGGCTTTCTGTTCCGCTTCCCATTTTTCATATCCCTGCTTGTTGTTTTCATCCAGATATTTGTCGTTGTGGACCAGCAGATGCAAACGGCGGGCAACCTCGTTCCACGGCAGCAAGCGGAAATGATCCGGAGCGTTATCGGATGCATAGCGCTTGATTCTCAGCCCCTTGGCATCATAATCCAGAAACCCTCTTTCGCCATCTCGGAAATCCCAAGTGCGCCCGCCGATACCGTATTCTTTTTTCAGCCAGTCGGCTTGCTCCTTTACTGTAGGCAATACTGTGGCAGAGAAAAATTCCTGTATGCGAAAACGCCCCTCACAAAAACCGCTGCCCATGACAAGAACATCGACAATGTCCTGCTCGTCGATATGGGTGCCATCATCCTTGATGGGCGGCTGCCAGCTTGCGCGGTGCTGTAATTGGCGGATGGTTTCTTGCTGCTGTTCAGGTGCGGGCAGACCGATTGCGGCGGCAGTTTCCTCGGCAAGGTTGCCGCGCCCCACGCTTTCCGGCAGTTCAATCTCATCGGAAACAGAAACAGCGGAGGGCGATAGCTCGCTCTCCGCTGTTGTGGGTTCGGTATTTACAGGCTCGTCACGATGGGCATCGCCAATTCCGCTGCCTGCGCTTGCAGACTGTTCATGTGCGCCGTCCAGCCCAATGGGTCGTTGTTCTTGTCCGGTGCCGGGTTGCTGACCAGCAGCTTCGTGATGGTCTGCTCCACCTGCTCCCAATAGCGCTGCTCGGTCTGTTTCAGGTCGCTGTACAGCGTCCCGTCCAGCAGCATCTTGTCGTACAGCAGGGAGTGGTTCTCTTGCAGGAACTTCTCCCGCTGCAGACCGATTCTCCCGACCGGCGGTCTGTGCGTTTCCTTCATTGCCATCTTGGGCACCAGATACCCGTTCAGATTCGTCATATCCATGATCCTGCACCTCCTGTTGGTTCGTCTTGCTTACATTCTCATCATACTGTTTCGGCTGGGTCTTTGCAACACTGTCGATGCTCTTGACGACAGCGCCGATTTCGGCAAACATCTGCCGCCCCGCGCGGTTGACGGCATTGCCCAGCGCCAAAACTGCGGATTCGGTATCAAAGCGGTCAATGTCCGCAAAGGCGTCCTGCGGCACGGCGCTGTCGCCCAAACCGCAGCGCACTGCCGCCATATAGACGGCACTCTGCGTGATGAGGTTGGCAAAAATCGCCGTTTGCTCCTGCGGCTTTGCCCATTCCAGCGTACTGCCGATCACGGCATTCTGTAAATCGGCGTCCAGCTGTTTGCCGTGCTGTGCCACAAACAAGGCTGCCTGCAGACCAAAGATTTCCGGCAGGCTCTCGGCATTGTGCTTTTCCTGCAAGGCTTGCAGGGTCGGATAGCGGTTGGCATCGGTGATTTGCCAGCCCAATGGTTTGGCGGCTTTGCCGGCAGGGTGGGTGTCCTTGATGTCAAACAGATACCGCACATTGCCTGCCATATTACCGGTGCCAAGGGACGCTACGCCGCGCGCACCGCGGTTGACCCAGCGCCCGGCAGCACGGTTCCAAGTGTCGATGTCCGCCAGCATGGTGGCACCGGGGCGCTGACTGTAAATAAGCGCCTGATTCGGGAAAGCGTAATGCGTTGTATACGCGGCTGAACGCAAAAACGCCCGCCAGCTGTCGGCATTGTCTGCTACATCGGCAATCGCCTGATGTGCCTGCCGTAAAATATTTTGGTAATTCGCCAATCGGTTTCATCTCCTTTGCGGTAATAAAAAAGCCCTGCACATGGCTGTGCAGAGCTTATCCATTCGAGTAATTTAATTTTATGCGGGGCGGTTGTTACTGCGTTCGCTGCGTTTGATGCCCATAAACGGGGGAACCGAGGAACGGTTCAGCCCTTTTTCGTGCGCTTGTTTCATGGAAAATTCGTGTGCTGCAACCGCATCGATGAACGCACGCTGTTTTTCAGTGGCGTGGTAGTAATCAACCTTATACCGTTTGCATACGGCAAAAAAGACATCCAGATACTGAATGTTTTCCTTAGTCATTCGCGTGACCTCAAGCTCGGTTTTATCCTTTTGCATAAGCGTTCCTCCTTTATGAAAGATAGGTGCTGAAAATCTCCTGTGCGCTTTCGTCAGCAATCATTAACAACTTAGGTATTATATCGAATTACCATAAAAAATCAACAAACGAAATGTGAATGATTTCATGATAGAAAAACCAACAAAGAAAATCCAATTCATTTATGGGTGTATTTTCCTTTGCTGAGCTGGTTTTGTTATCGTTCTTCGCGTACAACGCTGCGTTTCTTGGTTTGTTCCAGCCCCGGCAGCAAGTCATCCACCTGTTTATATCCAATCGGCTCCACATAATAGGCGTGTGCCTCACCGCCCTCATGCGTTACAATAATATCACTGACAGACAAAGAGCGCATCTTTCTGCCGTTGGGGCGGTTTTCCTGATTGTGCAGGCAGTAAAGGCTGTCCAGTGTCTGCCAGCATTCCATCTGCCCGCGGTACACCAGCTTATAGGATGCAGCATTTATATGATCTTTGGTGTAGTCATACCGTAAAAACGCAATCTCACGGTTGTTGGTCTGGTAGATTTCATACGGCAGCAGCTCGTACTTCTTTCTTCGCAATCCCCACGGAAAAATGGTGCCCTTTTCAAAGAGAAGAGGCTGGCTCAGATTCTCCGGAAACAAAACCGGAATGATGGGTTCGCCACAATACAAAGAAGCGTAAATTCTGGTTTTGAATTTCTCTGCATCGACATACGGAATGCGCTCCCGAACGCATCCGTTGCAGTCAAGATATTCGATATAGCCAATGACCGTATCGTGTTTGTTCATCTCGGTGATTCTCCTTTATAATTAACGGCTCAACCTTTCCCAAAAAGAGATTTTACTTCCAAAGCGCTCATCCGGCGGGCGAACCTTGGCAACCGGCAAATCACCGGACAGCATATCCTCTACCTGCGGAAAGAACAGCAGCCGATTATAGCGCTCCGCCTGTTCTTTTGAAAGCCCCAACATTTTGGACTCACTGAGTCCACAAACCAGAAACCGACCGCGTATCGTGCAACCATCTTCCAGTTGTCTGTTGTATTTCAGCCGGCTTTGGTTTTTACTGCACACAACGCCGATTTTCGATGTGCCGAACGGTTTCAGCAGCAAACTGTCGCCCTCGATCACCTCGGAAATTGCCGCCTGCGGGCTGTCAAAGGCAGCCTGATAGGGGCAGTAGCCCGGTTCTATAATCAAAACTCTTGTCATACCGCCACCTCATCGTTCGTAATCCTGCCGCTTGCGGTAGTAGTTTTCCAGAAGTTTCAGGATGGTACTTTCCATCTGTTCGGAGGTACAGCCCTTCGGGAAATAGCGTTCGACCTTGGATACGGCAATCGTGAGCTGCGGTTCGCGCGGCTTTACGCTGGGGGAACGGGCAGACATGATCCCGTGAATCTTGTCTTTCGTCAGAACACTTTCCTTGCTGGCAGCTTTCAGCTTCTGCGCTTGGGATAAGGACGGAGTGCAGCCTTCTTCCTCCATATAAGAGAGAAATTCTTCCTGTTCCTCCGGCGTCAGGTAGCTCAACTCCACAGCGGGGGTGGTCTTGAGTCTGCCGTCGTCCACAAGCTGCATCAGGTCAGGGGTGAGTTTGTTCAGCCGGATAAAACGCTGAACTTGGTTTCTACTTTCTCCTGCTCCTTGTGCTACAACCTCATCGGCACGGAAATTTGTCCCAACTTGGGACAAATTATTTTTTGACGGTCTACCGGCTTTTCTTTTTACCGCCTCCAACTTCATTTCATACGCCTTGGCCTTTTCGCTCGGCAGAATATGCTCGCGCTGGCAGTTGGAATCCACCATCAAAATAATGGCGGTGTCATCGTCCATATCCCGCACAATGCAGGGCATAGTATCCACTCCGGCGCGCCGGCTGGCGTGGCAGCGGCGGTGTCCAGCTACAATTTCATATCCGCCGTCCCGTCGCGGGCGAACGATGGCAGGTGTCATCACGCCATATTCTTTGACGCTGTCCACCATCTTGTCCATTTCTTCATCGTCGCGCACCTGAAACGGATGCCCCTCAAAGGGGTGCAGCTCAGACAGCGGTAGAATCTGGATTTTCTCCAACTTGGCATCCTGCCGTTCTTCCTCAGTGGAAAACAAGTCATCTATCGAGGGCAGTCGGATGTTTTTCGCGAGATCTCTCACCCTTTTCCACCTCCTTTGCCAATGCTCTGTAAGCAGTACTCGCCGGGCATTGCTTACTATAACGAAGTACGCTCTCCGATTTAGTAAGGCTTTCACCGACTCTGGTGCAGCGCGGAACGATTGCCTGATAAATACGCGTGTGCGGACCATAGCTTGTGTGAATGGCTTTGATCATATCCCGTGTCATATTGGTACGATGGTCTGCTATGGTAATCAGGACACCGTCAATCTCCAGTTTAGGATTGATTTTCCTGCGAATTTTACGGATGGTGCCAATGATACTGGCAAGACCTTCGACATCAAGAATCAGCGGCTGTACGGGAATCAAAACTCTGTCTGCGGCTGCAAGAGAGGCGGTGACAAGGTTGCCGAGTTCCGGCATACAGTCAATCAGACAATAGTCGTATTGCCCTTGAAATGGTTCCAGCGCCCATTGCATTATGCATTCACGCATAAAGGTATTTGTCAAACTTCGCTGCAAATCAGAAAGTTGAATGTTGGCGGGAATGACATCTACTTTTTCATCGGTATGGATAACAACATCGGGCGGGTCTACCTCGTTGCAGGCAGCCTCAATCAGCTCTTTCAGGGACGCACCTTCGTTCCCCTGCGAACAGCCAAGGTATCGGCTCAGGCTGGCCTGCGGGTCGGCGTCCACCAGCAGAACTTTATAACCCATATCTGCCAATGCTACGCCCAAGTTTACAGCGGTCGTAGTTTTGCCCACACCGCCTTTTTGGTTGGCAATCGCTATTGTTTTCATACGCGCTCTCCTCGCTGTTTTTCAATCTTTGACTTGTACCAGATAAGGCTTTCGTTGTAGTCCTTACCTACGGCAGGCAACCGTTTTTCCACATTGAATCCGCGCTCGGCAAGGCGCCGGGCAACCGTATCGGCAAAGCGCAGCCCCGGCTCATCACGGTCAAAGCAGAGCACCACATTTTTCACCTGCGGATGCTGCTGCAAAAAGTAGTCGATGGGCAGATAGTTCAGCCCGCCCAGCGCCAGATAATGCACACTGCGCCACTTTCCAATGTCCGTATACTGCCGCAAGGTCGCGCCGGACATAGCATCAATCGGGGCTTCGTACAGCTCCACGGTATCGCAGTCCGGGTTTTCCGCTTGCATCAGAAATCCGTACTTCTTTTGGCTGCCGGTGACATCACCGCGGTAGGTACCTTGGCAGCCACGCTGAAAAGCAGAACGCGGAACGCCGCCTTCATCCTTGCCCACAAAAACGCAGTTGCGGTAGTTGCCGCGCGTGGTCTGGTACAGAATGCCGCTGCCCACGCAGTAGCGCAGGACCTTAGGGCTGATGCCACGGTGCATCAGGTAAGCAGCAACGGCTTCGGCGTTTCGATCCGGGGTAGGAAGTGTAAATGGACGAGGCTCGTGCGGCTTTACAGGCGCTGCCTTAGCCGGTTGAAAAGAAACAGCGACCGGTGCCATCTCGTTCAGCAGACGAACCGCTGATACAAAGTCCATGCCCTCCACCTTGGTCAGATAATCAATGGCGTTGTTGCCGCCTACATTATGCGAAAACCAGTGGAAGAATCCATTGGCAGGCGTGATGATCAGGCTATCGTGCGTCCGGGTGCAGTACTCGCGATCCGTTTTGCGCACAAGTTCGCCGGGGTGATAGGTTTCCAAATACTGCATCACGGTAATTCGGCGGGCAGCTTCGATATTTTTTTGATATTTCCCCATGGGGGTGACCTCCGTTTCTGTATGAAAAAAGCACCTTTCCTACAAAATAGGTAAGGTGCCAAGGATACGACCATTTGTTTTTAGCTGGCTATTTGTCACTTCAGCTGGCTGAAAGGGGGTGTGGGGGAAAACACAGACGGCACCCTATTTCCCGAAAAAAGGTATACTTCCCCCTTGGTGTACAGAAAAGGATTGACGCTGCGACAAAAACGCAGATTGCAAAGCCCCGCCGGATAGAGTATAATCGTTCTATAAGGTAAGGCAGGTGAGCATAATGCGATTTTTCCTGATGCAGCGCAATCATCAAGTGGCTGTTATTGAAATAGCGGAAAAGACCGGCGACATTATTGATGTGGCGGAGGTTCTTTCGGCGCAGAGGATTCCCCTTGGCGCAAAGCATAGCGATGGCAGCTTTGATGTTCTGTCCCTGCGCAAATGGTGGGCAGGGCGCGGTATCCCGGCAAGCCGTTCCGGGCTGGAGCACGCCTTGGAAACGCTGCATATTCCTTACGCCGAACTTCTGCTTGTCAAATGCAGCGGGCTGAGCCTTTCAGACCAGTATTGGGTCACGCCCTGCGATGCCCCACAGAACTGGCGCGATGTAAATTTCTACGAGAACGACTTTTCTGACGATGTGGGACGCGCTTTGTTTGGCGAGGGGGTTCTCTCGGCACAGCCAGATTTGTGTTCCCCCTGCAATACCTCAGACGGCTTTTTACAAAAGCGCTGGCGCATTGCGGACGGAAAACGAATCCTCTTAAAAGCAGGATCGGGCATTTACAAGCAGGAGCCTTACAACGAAATTGTTGCCACGGCTCTGTATGATGCGCTTGGTATGCCGCATGTTCCCTACTGGCTTATAGAGCAGGGCGGGCAGGTCATGTCCGCCTGCGCGTGCTTTACCAATGACCGCACCGAGCTTGTCACCGCCGCCCAATTTATGCGGCTGCTGCCGCAAGCGCGGGGCGCTTCCAACTGGGAACACTTCGACACCTGCTGCCGGACCGTCGGAATCCCTGATGCAAGGAAAGCGGTCTGCAATATGCTGGCTGCCGATTTCATCTTAGCCAACACGGATCGCCATTTGGGAAACTTCGGTTTCCTGCGCGATTCCGAAACGCTGGAATGGAAAGGAACAGCGCCCATCTATGACAGCGGCACAAGCCTTTGGCAGATGACGCTCACCCGCGCGATCTGCGCAGAGGCGATGGTTCCGGCCAAACCGTTTGAAACCTCACAGCAATCCCAGCTAAAGCTGATTGCGCCTTATGTGGATCTGCCGCTGGAGCGCCTTGATGGATTTTCCAATAAAGTAGAAGAAATCTTCCGAACAGCCGCCCAGTTTGATGATGGACGAGCCGCGAAAATTGCCGCCGCTGTTAGTGGCAGAATTCAAACGCTTCGATTTAATAGGGCATAATCTGAAATAGCTCCAAAGCATACGGTTTGTGAAATGACTACAAATTGTAGGCAGTTAAAAATTACAGAAGCTATATGTCGCTGCCTAATGCCGATGACAGTCATGCGCCAACTGGTGACAAATTGTCAGCAGTTGAAATAGGGCTATAAAAACAGCGTCCTCCGTTTTACATTCGGGGGACGCTGCTTTTCTCTATGGCACTCACTTGGCGGTGGGCTTTTTTGTCGATTTGCCTTGTCGGCTGAATTCTTTCGCAAGGTCAACCAGCTTTTTAGAAGGTCGATAGCTGTCCAGAATATGAGGACTAAGCAGGAAATTCAGCAGACAAGATTTGGGAATCATATACCCACCACTGATTTCAAAGTATCGGATGTAACCGTTATGGCACCAATTCGTCAGGGTGTTGTGGTGATAGCCGGTAAACCGGCTTGCTTCGGCAACACTCAGCACATCGCTGTAGGGCTGCGTTTTCAGGGTAAGAAAGTCCTGAAACTTCTTTCTGCTTTTGGCGGTATCCAGATTTGCCCATTCCCGTAAGGTCAGCATTTTGGGCTTGCCACCTTTGTTCCAGCTCGCTGAGTAATACCCGGTCGGTGCCGAGAATTTTTCCGGTTGGGATTGACGATTTTTAAGATACGTGATAACATCTTTTGTATTGATGATGTACTGGCGGGTTTTCTTGCCGGTATCTATGCAGGGAACAAGCCCGCTTGTCAGCAGGTAACGCGCCGTCTTTTTGCTGATATGGCAGATGACGCGCATCTGCTCCAGCCCGATTTTTTCAGGGTAGTTTGCCTTGATTTTTGCAAAGTCGTAACTGTAATCCACTAGAATCACCGTCCATTATTCGAACTCATCAACAGCAGGCAGGGACGGTTTGATTTTTGAGGCAAGGGGAAATTTGCATAAAATTTAGTCAACGCACTTCTGTAAATGCCCATAACAATAAGGAAAATTGAGCTTTTTTGTTCTCTCCTGTTTTTCTCTCCTACATCTCTCCAATGTGCCAAAATGCCTGTTTTTCTCTCATTTTTCCCGAAAAATCGGCATTTCGAAACGGGTTCGAATTGCGACGTTCCGACGTTAAAAAGGACTTCTTTTTCAACATTTTTCGTCGTAGGTCGGTCGAATCATCTTCCGACAACTTCCGCTTTTTTCCGATAAATACCGTCAGTTGCGATATATACCAAAAAACTCGAAATCAATTTGGCAGCAATGCCACGTGGGTTCGAATCCCACCGTCTGCGCCAAAAGCAACGCCCTGCGGGGTGTTGCTTTTTATTTTTGCGGCAAACTATGCAAGGGCTGCAAGGTGGGATTCGAACAGCCCGTGCCCGGCGCTTTGCGTCCCGCCGGGCTGCAACAGTCCTGCGGACTGTTGCAAGGGCGCGGGAGAATCCCACCGCCTGCGCCAAGTATCACTACTCAATTCTACATTGGGTAGTGATTTTTTGTTGCCGCTTTGTAAAATTCCCGTACTTTTCTTATAAACATCTCCCCTTTATTTTCAAGTAGTGATTTTCGGGTTCGGTACAAATCATACCATTAATTTCAGTAGATAGCTATTCATGAAACTGCACAAGAACCAGCTGTTTGGGTTGGGCACAAATTAGCACTGACCGCTGAACTTTCTATGCATTCTGTTTACTGTTTGACAAAATATATCTTATACGATATAATTTTATCAGACAGTTTTATTGATTTAGTATGATGAGGTCTTTCCGATGAACTATAATAGCATCAAAAACAAAACTTTTTCTGAAAATCCCGCAGTTAAAGCCGAGTACAATCAGCTTGGTCCTCAGTATGAAGCTATCCGCGCTGCAATCGCAAGTCGGAAGTCTGCCGGGTTAACTCAAAAACAGTTGGCCGAGAAAATGGGAACTGCGCAGGCAAACATTTCGCGTTTTGAAAACGGGAATGCAAATCCCTCGTTAGATTTTCTGCAAAAAATGGCTTCTTGCATGGGCAAGACACTTCATATTTCGTTTGAATAACACAACACCCCGGTATCCGTCCTCTTTCAGACAGATACCGGGGTGTGCCGTTTTACCTTACCATTCTTTTACGCTCGGCGCTTTCGGCAGTGTCAGCGTATTTGCCATTGCCCGGGCGCTCAGGTTCTTGGATTGCGAATCCAGATGTGCGTAAATGTTGGCTGTGGTGGAAATATCACTGTGGCCCAGCCACTCTTGAATCTGCTTCATCGGTACGCCCTCTTTCAGCAATAGGCTGGCGCAGGAGTGGCGCAAGTCGTGGAATCGGATCCTGCGCAGACCGTTCTCTTTCAGCAGCTGCGGAAAGCCCGTCGTCACGGAATCCGGCTGGATCAGGTTTCCCATTGCATCCACAAATACATAGCCAAGGTATTCTTGGTTATAGCAGTTGCCGCAGATTTTTTGGTTGTATTCCTGCTGCTCTTTGACGGCTTTTAAGCGCTCCGCAATCGGGTCTACCAGCGGCAAGGTGCGCAGACTGGATTTTGTTTTGGCTCGGTCAGCTTCTACCAAAATTATTCTTGCCATCAATGCGGGTGCTGGTCACGATGTGGCGAATGGTCAGCGTCTTGGCTTCAAAGTCGATGGCCTCCCACCGCAAGCCCATCACCTCGGCACGGCGCAGTCCGTAAAAGGCTGCAAGCTGGATGATAAGTTCCAGCTTATGGCCTTGGGCAGCTTCAAAGAGCTTTTCCATTTCCTCGGCGCTGTAATAGCTTGCCATGAACGCTTGCGGCTTGGGGCGGTCCACCTTGTCCACCGGGTTGCTGGCTATCAGGTCAATGCGCACGGCGTATTTCAGCGCTTTGTGAAGATTGGCGTGGAATCGCAGGATAGAGGTGTTTTTCAGCGTTTCCGCTTCGTGCAGATAAAAGCTCTGAATCTGGCGCGGCTGCAGCCCTGCCAGCGTTATGCCCAGCGGTTCAAAGTAGGAAATAATATGTTTCTCTACATTGAAGCAATAGGACGAGTAAGTGGTTTCCGTTACAGCGGTCCGCATCATTTTCAGCCAGTACCGCATATAGTCGCTGAATGCCATATCGGGGCTGAGTTCGGACACCTGGCCCTTGGGAATCGTAAAACTCTTTCGCGTTTCTGCCAGCATTTTTTCGGCGCGTTTTTTGTTGCCCTTGACGGGCAGACCTGTGCCGATCCACGGCTGACGGCGTTTGCCCGCCGAGTCCGTGTAACTCAGCACGATGTAATAAAATCCGTTTTTCTCCTGTAAGCGTCCTGCTACCATAGGCATCTCTCCTTTTTTCAAGTTGCTGCATTTGGGGTTCGGTACAACGATACCAGCAATCTCGCCGGAAAGCTGTTCACAGAATTGCACAAGAACCGTCCTGCACATTGGGTGCAAACTGACATCATTCGCGCTCCCGTTCCCGTCTGCGGCGGCGCGGCCGGGGATGCTGCGGCATTCGGTTTTCCCGGTCAATACGGTTGGATTCGCGTGTGCGTTGAATACGCTTGATTGCTCCCTCTGCAATCTTGTCCTCTTTGCGGAGTTCCGCAATTTTACAGGTCAGCATTGCACGGCGGTCAGTCAATTCCAGCGGTACATCCTTTCGGCGCATCTGCTTAACGATTTCCGCCCGTTGTGCGGCAAGGGTTTCTATCCGCTGGGACAAGCCCTTGCGGTAGTCCACGATTGCCTGCAAAGATGGAAACTTGTGGTCGTGAACAAAAGCGTGTTCTGCAAGGATTTTCTCGGTGTCTTTCCAGATGCGCTCCAACTCCGGGCGATTGATGCGGGGCTGCTGTTTCTTTGGCAGGATGCCCAACTGATAACAGTAGTACAGATACAAGCGGTGCATTTGGGATTCCCCAAAGAATACCTCGAAGAAAATTTGAAGAATGCCTTTTCCCGCATAGGTATTTCGGGGCGATACCGTTTCGGCGTATACTGTCGGGGCGGGTGTTTCCGTTCATACAGCCTTGGTCCGTACAACAGGTGATTTCCGCGCAGTCGGTCATTTATGGCAGGTAAATCGTATTCTTCTCCCAGCCGATAAAGCCGCACGGCTCGTCCGCCATCCCGTGCCCGGATGGTCGCATACTTTCGATTGGGGTCACTGCCGAAAATATACCCTTGCCGATACAACGCCCTGTGGAAGTCCTCGGCGGTGCTGGCATCCTCACAGGCTTGGTCGATGGCCTCCCGCATCCGGGCGTACCGCGCCGGTTCCTTGGCCTTGGGCTGCTCCACCACCGACAAGCCGTACTCCCGGCACAGCTTGTCGGATGCTGCCCGGAACTCAGCGTATTGGCTGCGGCGTTGCTCGTATTTCTTCCCGTCCACATAGGACACGGAATTTATCACAAAATGATTATGTAAGTTATCCGTATTCATGTGGGTGGCGACCAGCACTTGGAAACGCTTGCCCCAGACCTTGCGGGCCAGTGCCACGCCGATTTCGTGGCACTGCTCCGGGGTTACCTCGCCCTCGCGGAAGCTTTGGTAGGCGTGGAGCGCCACCACGCCGTCTGTTTTACCAAAGCGTTCCTGTACAGCCCGCATATCTTCCCACGCATGATTTGCCCTGCAATGGATGCCGGTGACGAGCTGGGCGCTCTCATTCAGCTTGGTCTTGGCATCATTCTCCGCATAGTGGAGAGTCTGGGCAAGGGCATCGTATTCGGTTTTGTCCGGGTTGGCGGCATAATCAAGGACGCGCTGTAAACTGTCCTTGATTGCCCAAATCTTAGTTACTGCCAATGAGCAGGTCCCTCATACGGTCGGTCTGGGCGTTTATGGCTACCCCTTCCCGTGCAGAACAGTTCTCTGCAATTTCATCCAGTTTGTCCAATACATCAAATACCTCCTTGGGCGGGTGTCCACCCGGTTCATATCCCAGCGCCCGCTGGCGTAAGTATTCCGAAAGTGATAACCCGCACCGTTTTGCCATCAGCGTCATTTTTCGTTTCTCTGTGACGCTGACGCGGACGTTGATTCCAACACTGCGCTTTCTCATGCGCCAGCAGCCTCGCAGGGGTTCGGGGCTGTCCCCGTAGGCTTTTCGGCAGGTTGCCCTGTGGCAACACTTCGCCCATGCTTGCTCTCCTTACGCGACCTTTGTGACGCTAATGACGCTGATGACGCTGTTTGTGAGATATCCCATTTGAAAAGCTGGGTTATGTCAATATCAGCGTCATTAGCGTCATCCGCGTCATTTCCGTCATGGGAGAACTTCATCTGCCGCGCCTGCGAGGTGCGGTGGGTTTCATAGCGGATTCCTCTTGGCGTGAACACCGTATCGAAGTGTTCCACGATTTTCCGGGTCAGCTGGTGGGGCAAAACGCCTTCAATATCGGCTGCGGAAAGCAATTCGGTGGCTGTGCCCTGCCATGTTCCGACACTATCAATGTAGTCAGCTACTTTCCAAAGGTAACTCGGCACAGCTTTAGCGACAATTTGTTCGGTGCTTTCTTCCTCATCCAGCATCCAAACGCAGTTTTCTTCGTGCAGGCGCAGTGTTTTGTTGTCCATGTCGCGCCCGGTCGCCAAAATGCTGGCGGTCTGGCTCATGCGTTTGCGCTGCATGACCCAGCTGGTATCGGACGCACCCATCAAGCCATTGGAACCTGCAATCTGCTGGAACGGATCGTCTGCGGCTTGTTTGCGCAGATGGTGGATCAGCAAAATGCAGATGTTATACTTGTCCGCCGTGCCTTCAATGCGCTGATTTCCTTGTAATCGCTGGCGTACACACTGTTGTTCTGGTCGTTGGAACGAACCTTTTGCAAGGTATCAATGACGATCAGCCCGGTGTCCGGGTGCTGATAGAGGAAACTTGTAAGCTGTTCTTCCAGCCCCTGCCCGATGCTGGCGCATTCCGTCTGCATGACCAGCCGTTCGGGTGCTTCTTCGCTGCCCACAAGCTGGAGAAGGCGCTTTTGCAGGCGGTTGAAGGTGTCCTCCAGCGATAGATAAAGCACGGTGTGCGGCTCTATTTCGCGCCCCCACATAGGCTTTCCCTGCGCCACCTGCAAGCACAGCCACAAGGTCAGCCAGCTTTTGCCCGCTTTGCTGGGGCCGGCAAACAGCGCCAGCCCTGCCGGAAGCAAATCAGGGATGATTCACTTGACCGGCGGCAGCGGCGTGGAGAGGAGTTCTTCGGCGGAGATCGTTTTTGGAAGTTTTTCATAATTCATTCGCATCGTCCTTTCTGTTTTGGTATATATCTATTATCTCATACTATCGTCGTTTTGTGTGTAGTAAGTTTTTATTCTCCAGTGTTAAGTTGTACGGCTCACGCTGCCCCACACAGGGCGGATTTGGGCGGTTACTGCGAGTGAATCAGAACTGATTCACTTTTACACCTTTCCCTCTGAATTGTGAATCAAATCTGATTCACTTCCAATAAATTTCCCGAAAGTATACGGTTCTGATTCCCTACTTTTATTAGACTGGAAAACGTGAATCGGTTCCGCATACTTTCGGGATAACATTTCGATTTACAGCTGCATTTGTCCACTTTGCCCCAGCTGCGGGGACGACTCGCAAGGCTGCCGTTCGGCTGCAACGGCATCATGGGTATTTTTACCCCAGCCAGGTTCTCTGCCTGCCGCCCTCATTGTGTGAACTGTGACTGGACGGAAGTATCTTTACGACCACATCTGTCATTGCGCTCCACTCCGCCACGGGGTGTTTACCAGAGACTGAATCGCTCGTGCCCGGTGGCAGTCATGGCGCGTACTCTGTCTGCGCTGCCGTACTCGTAAGTTGACGGCAATGCGGTGAATGTACCTTGCTTGTCGGATATGCAGTTTTCAAGGTGCCGAATCTATTTGAGACGGGGAGGTGCTCTTACCAGAATCAAGGCAGCTCCTACGCGCTCACGCGCTTCTGACCGCACGGACTTTTCAGAACATAATTGATCACATTGATTTTGGGGATTTTGTAGGCGTTTCCCAGCCGGATGCAGCTGATTTCGCCCTCCCCCAGCAGGTCATACGCCGCGTGGCGGCTGATGCCCAGCATGGCTTGCAGATCCTTGACCGTTACAATGTCCGGGTACTCCGCAAACATGAGCTTGTACATTTCTCTGATTTCTTTACAATCCATTCGATCACCATCCTTGCACTAGCACTTTGCCTTCGCTTGCAAGCGAAGTATACATATAAGATACTTCGCTCACGAGCGAATGTCAATAGAAGTCACAAAAAATTCATTTTTCATTTTTTACTTGCGCTTTCATGTTATGGTGTGCTACAATAGAGAAAACTTATTGGAGGGCTTTTTTCATGGAAGTAGGTCAAAAAATAAAACTAGTACGACTTCATAGAGGTCTGACACAAAAACAACTGGGTGACCTTCTCAATCTTGGGGACGGCGGCGCAAATCGAATCGCACAATATGAAATAGGATACCGTATTCCCAAGCCATCTCTACTAAAAGAAATCGCAAAAGTTTTGGATGTCAAGGAAGAAACATTTTTCGTAAGCGACAAGTTTCTTCCGGATATTCTGCGGACAATTATGTGGTATGATTTTGAACATAGAAGATCTTTCAAACTGGCTGAAACCACGCTTGATGCTTCGATTGCGCCGATAGAAAGTAAAGCAATCGAACTGCGCGGCAACGCCTGCACCACATGGGGCGACTCAATCGCACCCGCAACCGTACTGTGGGTGAATGTACCACTCTTTAATGACCTCATGAAGGAGTGGCTTACCCGAAAGCAGGAACTTGCCTCCGGCACTATCACAAAATCCGAGTATCTCGAATGGTTGCTCCAATGGCCCGCTTCCTCCGATATGGCTGGAAAACGTGAGCCGAAAAGACAATGGAGAAAAGCCAAATAAAGCGTAACACCACTTTACTATAGTTATCCATAAATTTATAACAAGAAAAGCACACACGACCAAATCCGCTGAAAAAATCAGATGGATTAGTATCGCGTGTGCTTTCCTTGGTTTTAGATGATTTTGTGTGAGGATCCTATTTGCGGCTGTTATTCATTTTCCGTTTTATAATATGTCTGCTGTTCCAACAGAACATCCAACATTTTATTTACGCTTAGCAGTCATACATCAACTGGTGACAAATTGTCACCAGTCGATTATGAAGCGATAAAAACAGCGTCCCCAGTGAATTTAGGGGGACGCTGTTCCTATATATCCCATATGCACTACTTTTTTCAGATGGCTTTTCCTGCTGATTAAACTCTTTGTCAAGGGTGACCGTCTTTGGGAGGGTCTGTAACTATCTAGAACATGAGGACTATCAGCAATAGAAGCCGTAACTGTGGAGTTGCCCGCATTGATGGGAACACTTGCGGAATTGTAACTATACAAACAAAAGACCAGCTAGGTCTCTTAGTTTACATAGTGGTAAGAGGCTTATCGCATCATATTGAATTCATTATGTTCAGCAGGCTTTGGTAGCTGTCCACATCATGGTATACAACATGGCTGGTAGACATCTCGTTGAACAATTTCTTGGCGCAGGAGATTTTTGCTTGTTCAATGGGGCGCAATTCAAGGGTCTCCATCGTGCCTTTGGTTTCTGCCACAAAGAAAATGTGCTTGACGGTGCCTTCGTAGAATGCGATTGCCCAGTCCGGCGAATAGTTGCCTACCGGCGTGGGAATCTGGAAGGTTCGGGGCAGCTTAGCGTAGACACAAACTTCCTCCGCAGCATCCAAATCTTCGGCAAACTTACGCTCAATACTTTTTTCGGCCGAGCCATCAGTAAACACATAGTCTTGAATTGCCTTCTTGGCAAGAAACGCCTTATCAAAGCTTTGGGTAGCCTTTTCTGCCGTAAAGATAGAGCTGTCGTATTCTCCCTCAATGGTATTGTAGGAGATATGCTCCACAATCATAGTGGCCTTCTGCTCATTGATCAGCCGGATCACTTTAGAAATAAACTCTTCCGGGTTGTTCTTGAACATATAGAGCTTGTCGGCACGGATACCTTGCAGGATGGCAGATGCCGATTTGCGTGTGAGCTTTGCGCCATCGGCAATTTTGCCAATCAGGTCATACTTGATCTGGCTTGTTTCTGCGTGCTTGAGGGTTTGCGTCCGGGTCTTTTCGCCCGTAAAAGAATCGCCGCGGTCAATTTCGTACTCATTCATGTTCGCCTTTTGGCGTCCAATGGTAGTCGTGTACTGTAGTTCCGAAACAAACAGCTTTTCGTCAATGTGGGCAATGGCCTTGCGAATCAGCTCGGCGCTGTCGAACTCCACCGTGTAGGCATACTTGTGGTTAATTTCACGCCACAAAGCCTGAAACTCTTTCTTGGCAAAATTCTCATTCAGCGGATTTTCCTTCACCCTCGATTCGTGACCATCGGTGAACATATCCTTAAGGATGCTGTCATCGTAAACTGCCTGAACAAGTGTATGAATCCCTTCGGACATAGGTTTCAGCTCATCGGGCAGCTCCGCGACCTGATTTATTGCGACATCCCGGCGATACTTGTCTGTTACCCTGCGCTTCATATCCACATAGCCGTTCTGAATCAGATAGAACTCGATAGCATCAGCCTTCTCGTTGTCGATCAGCGTAGGCACATCGTTTACCTTGACATACTTGCCCTTGAAGTACTCACTCGTAGCAACCGTGGGGCGATCGTAAAGCACCGTTTTAATATCCGATTGCAGGTCCGCAACAAAGGTCTTGTAGCTCTCGCTGGCAACAACCGTCAGTGTGTTGATTTCATGTACGCTGTCGCCGCAGCTCTGCACATCCATACGGTTGCCGTTTTGGTTGACACAAAGGCGCAGACCACGACCGACTTCCTGCCGCTTTGCGGTATTGCTGTCAGAATGTTTCAGGGTACAGATTTGGAACACATTCGGATTGTCCCAGCCCTCACGCAGGGCAGAGTGTGAGAAGATGAACCGCGTCGGCTCCTCAAAGGACAGCAGCCGTTCCTTGTTTTTCAAAATCAGGTCATACGCCGAGATATCATCGGAGAACTCGCTGCCACGCTTGAGCTGGCTGTCAATGCTGCGCCCGGTTTTCTTATCAATGCTGAAATATCCCTTGTGTACGCGGCTGACATCGCTGCAGGTAGACTTCAAATACTTCTGGTACGGCGTATCGAGCAGGGTTGTATACTCGTTCAGAACATTGATGTACTCCTGCTCAAACATCTGTCCATACTCGCCCAGAACCTCATTGCCGTCAGCGTCATACTGGCGATACTTGGCGACCTCGTCAATAAAGAACAGGGACAGGCACTTGATGCCCATGTTGTACAGCTTTTCTTCTTTTTCAAAATGCGACAGAATCGTTTCACGAATCTGAATGCGGCGCATATCCTTTTCGGAAACATCGCCCACCACATCGCCGGCCTTGATAACCTCACCGTTGGTAAAGGTCACGGTGCTGCGCAGCGGGTCAATTTCAGAAATCGTATAGCCCTTGTACTGCTCCATTTCCTGCGAAACATAGTAGAGATCATCGCCGACACCAAGAATACGGGTTTCACGGTTGATGGACTTGTTGTAGGCAATTTCCAATTCAATTTTAGCCATCGGCGGTTTTTTACTGGAAAGTACGATTTGCTCCAAATACAAATAACTGTCCGTTCCGCGGAAGTTCTTGACCTCGAAGCCCTTGACCTCAATTTTCTTGACCAGCCGTTTGTTGAAGGCATCCAACGCATCCAGCACATACACCAGATTGTGATGCTTTGCGTGGGTGGCAGAATAGTTGAGCGCGAACAACGGGTTGAAATTTTTCAATGCCTTTTGCGTTACATCGCCGCCCATTTTCTGCGGCTCGTCCAAAATAATGATAGGACGGTTCGCCTTAATAACATCAATCGGGCGGCGAGAGCCGAACTCATCGCGCTTCGAGTAAATGATGCGCGCCTCTTTGCTGCGTCCGTCCTCTTTCAGAGAGGATGCAAACGCCTGTGTGTTGATGATCATCACATTGATGCCGGAGTTGGAAGAAAAGTTGTCAAGCTGGTTCAGGTTGGAGCTGTTATAAACGAAGAAACGTGCTTTCTTTCCGTAATACTCCATAAAATGGTCGGTGGTGATCTCAAAGGATTTTTTCACGCCCTCACGGATCGCAATGGAGGGAACGACCACAATAAACTTGCTCCAGCCGTACTTCTTGTTCAGCTCGAACATGGTTTTGATATAGACATAGGTTTTGCCTGTGCCGGTTTCCATCTCAATGTCCAAGCTGCAGCGCCCCATGTCGTTTACCAACTCCGGGGAGAGCTTGATGTTGTTCTGGCTTTGCAGCGTGTGGATGTTTTGCAAAAGCTGATTATCAGAAAGCGCCACAACCTCGTTTTTATAGCCGGAATCGCGCAGCAAATCTTCCAGTTCCATTTGTTCCGGGTTATCGGCAAGCGCCAAAAAGCTCAGCTGCTGCGGTTTCTGGCTCAGGGTGCCTGTGTCGCGGATATATGACACGCCGCTGCTGTACGGCTGCCCCGCAAAGACATTGACCACGGCGTCCACTGCATCGGTCTGGTATTGTTGTATCTTAAAATTAAACTTCATCCTTGTGGTTCACCTCCTGCTCCAGCATAAGAAAGCGGTCAAAATCGCTCTGGTACAGGCGGTCTTGTATCAGCCGGTATTTTTCATACTCGGTTTCTGCGTGGAGCTTTGCCTGCTCGGCGCTGATTTTACCGGTTCCGGTCAGCAGCTTTTCGCCATTAAATTCCAGAAAACCGTCCAGACGCCTTGACCAATCCTCCATGCTCATGGGGATTTTGCGCCGCGCCTGCAATTCGGCATAGTCCAGATACAGCGACACGATGCGCTCCAAATAGTCCATTTCCTCTTGGCTCAGGTAGTTTTTAGCAACGGTCACATCGGCTTTCAAAATTTTCCCGTCCGGGGCATTCTCCCAAGTAGTCAGCCCCATGTGTTCTTTGGCGGCATCGGCGCGCTCGTAAATCAATTCGGCTGCCGTGTGGCGATGCACGGCAAAGTGCATCTTGTTTTGCACAGTCTGGAAGAACTGCCGCGTTGTTTTGGCATTTTTGTCGTAGTCGAATGCAGTGGCATACAAATCCGTAACCTTTTGGTAGAACTTGCGCTCTGACAGACGGATTTCCCGAATCTGCTGCAGCTGCCGCTCAAAATATTCATCGGTGAACATATGGCCTTTTTTCAGCCGCTCCACATCCATTGTCCAGCCCTGAATGGTGTGGTCTTTGACAATCTGTCCCGCCCATTTGCGGAACTGCACAGCACGCTGATTGTTCACCTTGAAGCCCACGGCAATAATAAGCTGTAAGTTGTAATGCGTCACTTCACGGTTGACCTGCCGTGCGCCCTCTGTCTGAACTATTCGGAATTTCCGAATAGTTGCCTCCTCTGTCAGCTCTCCGTCAGAATAAATCTTTTTGATATGCTCATTGATGGTGGGAAGTCCCACATCATACAATGCCGCCATCATCTTCTGCGTCAACCAGATATTCTCGTCCTCATACCGCATTTCATAGCTGGCATCGCTCTCGCCGGTGGCAGCTACAAAGGTCAGGTACTCGGCGGCAGAGCTATGAATGGGAAGGTTCTTTTTCTTGTCCGTCATATCACAGTACCTTCCTGACAGTTTCGGGGCTGTAGGTGGCGAAAATCTGGTCGAAATTGGTGGCTACGCTGTCGCTTGCCATGGAGCTGTCGCGCATGACAAAGTAGTAAGGCTTCTGTTTGGCGATGGCTTTGATGGTTTCCTCCGAAACATCGCTGTCGAAACAGGCAATCAGGTAGTTGTCCTCCACATTGAACACCTTCTTGCCGGCAATGGTGGTTTCCTCAATTTTGCTGGAGAGCAGCACACCCAAATCGAGCATTACTTGGAACAGCAGATCCTCCGGCGTTCTGTCCTCTTTGATGTTATCCTCAAGGCGGGAGAACATATTGACCTCATACTCCGCAGGGTTATAGTAGACATCCTTCATGTTGGAGGTGTCGCACTTCAACACGCGAAAACCGGTGTCGAGATTCTGCGCAGCCAGCCCAGCTTCTTCCTTAATTTTAGCACCCGCACGGCGGATACGCTCCTTGCCGATTTCACAGATGGTTTTATATCCTGCTTTATAAGCTGGCGATTTCTCATCAGTTAACTCTGGCAACTGAACCATAATAAATTTTCTTTTTCCGCCGTCTTGAGCATTTAATTTTATGGTTGCGTGGGCAGTTGTTGCAGAACCAGAGAAAAAGTCAAGAACAATGTAGTCATCAGAACCCCTATAAGATGCCAAAAGTTTCAGAAGCAATCTTACCGGTTTTGGATAATCCATAAGTTTTTGAATACCAAAAATCAGACGCAGTTCTTCATCAGCATCTTCATTTGAACCCCATCCTGAACTATTAAGATTCTTGGTGTCTACCATCTCAGTGTGAGCAATTTCTGTATCTTCACCTACACGAGAAAGCAAGTCTTTCATAGTCTTGTATCTCGTTTCTCTTACAATGCGGCGCAAATACAAATCACGAGTAATGTAGAGTTCTTTCTTAAGTGCGTATTCTTTCATTGCTGCTTGAGAATAACGCCAGTTTCCCTCAAGAGTCAGTTCTTCAGCCAATACGCCATTTTTGATAACCAAGTCAGAATGTAACACGATACTCATAGTGGTATCGCTGATTTCACTACCTTTCGGCATAAAAAAGTCTTTATCCCTATACTTACTCTCGATACCTGCCGGGATTGTTCTAAGTTCACGCTTGTTTACAGCATTGATGCACGGATAAGTTTCTTCTTCATCATTGATTTCCCCAATCAAGCCTTCGAAGCCATCGATATTTTTACAATACACTAAAATGTATTCTTTTACATTTGTGATTGATTTTGAAAGGAAGCTTCCCTTTTTCTTCTTCTCCCATACAAGCTGCGCCACAAATGATGTTGCTCCATATACCTCGTCGCAGAGCTTTTTCATATTTTCGATTTCATTATCATCAATGCTGATAAAAATAACGCCATTGCCCGCCAACAAATTTTTTGCAATTCGCAGTCTCGGATAAATCATATTAAGCCAATCCGTATGGAAACGACCGTTGCTCTCGGTGTTCTGCACCATACGGTTGCCGTCCTCATCAAACTGCCCACTATTGGCAAGATACTCATCCGTACTCTGAGCAAAGTCATCCTCATACACAAAGTCGTTGCCGGTGTTGTACGGAGGATCGATGTAGATCATCTTGATTTTACCAAGATAGGTTTCCTGCAACAGCTTCAGCACTTCAAGATTATCGCCCTCAATATAGAGGTTTTCGGTGGTATCGAAATCCACACTTTCCTCACGGCAGGGGCGCAGCGTCTTGTTGATGGGCGCATTGGCAAGCAGAACAGACTTTTTCTTGTCCGGCCAAGTGAACTGATAGCGTTCCTCATTGCCGTCCACCACCGTGCAGGAGATTTCCTGCATCAGCACATCCTTATCAATAGCCCGCACAACCTCGCCGCTCTCGTTGATCGTTTCCGTCACCGCATTGGGAAACATCGCCGCCAGCTTCTTAAAATTATCATCAGCCTTGTTCGCTGTCTGCATTCTCAGTTTATCCATTAGGCTTGTCCTCCTTGATTTCATCAATGAACTTATCCAGCAAAAATGTCACTTTGGCTTCATCGTTTTTCAGATTAAAAAGTTCCTCAATCTTGTTTTTAAGCTCTATCATACTCGCTTTACAATGCTCATCGCCGTTCAGCACAGCCCCCATTTTCTTCGTATCAACTGCGCATTCGTGATACTTTGGATTTCCAAAAGAAAAGGAAGGCACATATATGTTAGTATAGTCGGTCTGTGTAACCCAAGCTGCTCCCATTTCGTTTAGGCACGCAGGACTCTCCAAATACTTGTCTGACCAAAGAATTATCATAAAAAGCGTACTGTTAAAATGTGAACGCAGATATTCATAGATGGACGCATCCAGTGGGATTTTGTGAAGTGGGTGAGATGTATAAACTAACTGATTATCTTTTACGCCTAATCCCGTTATAAACCTCTCAAGTGCATCTCCATATTTTCTATCATCGGATTTATGACTAATAAAAATAACTGGATCTGTTTTGGGGGCGTCAATGCCTGCATGCGTGGTTGGAACACACTCTTCTGCCTTCAAGCTGGACAAAATCTCCTTAATTAACCGCATATTTTTCTGATGCGATACAAGGTTAAAGACAAATTCATTCGATGAGATGTCGGCGATGTTTTCATCATACCATTTATCAATGCCGGAAAGCGTATAGATTATCGTATCGTAGTCTGCATCTGCAATGCCTTCTTTCAGTTTGGATAAATAATTCATCAAATTAGCATCACTTGTGTATCGGTTTAGCGTTCCATATATGCCATCATATTCAAGAGAAAGTCTTTGAAAGTTATTCATTGTAAAGTCTCCTTTATAACACATCAAGTTGTTTTTGTAATGCTCTTACTCGCTGCACCAGCTCAAACTTCTTTTTTGGCTGCTTCTCCGCCCGTGCCTGTTTTTCCAGCTTGGCGATTTCTTTTTCAATCTTCTGTCGGCGATCATCGGCGGCAATCTGCTCATCCAGAGTGTTGCCGTCTGCAATGCTCACCTCACCGATGTCCACTACGATGTTTTCCCAAACTTTATCAAGGGTCAACCCCCGCAGCTCTAGGGTGCAGCTTTCGGTGGGCTTCCAGTCCGTCTGCATCAGTTTGGTGCGGTAGACAGCCAGCTTACTTTGCCCTTCAAATTCCAGCACAAATAGAATATTCTGCGGAATCAGCTTCGATAAAGCGGCAATCGTTTTCTCGTCAAAGTCTTTTTTCTTCAGCGCCACAAGCAGGACAAAGAAGCTGCCGACCTCCTCTCCGGCAGGAATGTTGATTCGGCCCGGAGAAATTTCGTTGACTATGGTAATTCTCGATATATCGGCATCGATTTTGTCTTTGACCGCTGTATTCATCTGAAATTTGGCATAAATCGCCTTTTTAGGCAGCTGCTTATTCATTTCAGTTGACTTTGGAAGTCCGAGCATGGTATCACCTCACCGCACGACTAAGAAGCAAATCAGTTCAAAGTCGTCAAGTCCTTTGATTTCGTTTGTCAGGAAGCTGATCTGTCCGCCGCCCAAGAAGCTGTCAATATCGCTCTCGTCCTTTACCTCGATGATTGAGGCAATGGCGTCGCCAAGCAGTTTGGAAAGGCGGGACATATTTTTGCCGTCGCGGGTTTCTTTGTTAAACGGCTTATAGGCTGCGGGGATTGGCTCTGTCTGCCCTTTGCAGAGAAAACGCATTCTATCCAGCATCTGCTTCGGGGAAAGATGGTTACAGACAACCTCGCCATCATCCCCGATATAAACCATATAGAAGGGATGCAGCCGGTTCTGGTTGTCGATGTTTACGCTGTTGGAGCGATTCTTCAAAACGAAAATGACACCGGCAGGCGCGTCCTCACCGGCAGGTACAACCGAGTGCAGACCGAAAGGCGTTTTTTCAATATCTGGATGGTTCTTGACATATTCCAGCAAGTCCAGACGGAACTCGTTGAGCCCTAAATCCATAATGGAAATGCCGGTGGTCATATCCTCAATATCGACAACCTCGTCCTGCAGGCGCTTCAGCTGTGCTTTTCGGTATTCAAGGTCGGTCTTTTCGTCATTGCTGAGCAGGTTATCGTCACCCGTGGCGGTCATATCCACGATTTTCATACGGGTTTCAACTCTGGCTTTCAGGTTGATATAATCGTCAAGGGTCACATCAGGCCAGAAATTCACAAGCTGAATGACCTTGTTGCGGCTTCCGATACGGTCAATACGCCCGAAACGCTGAATGATACGAACCGGATTCCAGTGAATGTCGTAGTTGACGAGATAGTCGCAGTCCTGCAAGTTCTGACCTTCGGAAATGCAGTCGGTGGCAATCAGAATGTCGATTTTCGTATTGTCGCCGGGCATCAGCAGCTCTTTGTCCTTGGATATAGGAGAGAAGCAGGTCAGAACCGTGTTTAAGTCAGACCGCAATCTCGGGCAGGTAGTGCGCCCCTCCACATTGCCGGTGATCATGGCGGTATTCAGACCAAATTTTTCTTTTACAAAGGGACCGACATTATTGTACAGGTATTCTGCCGTATCAGAAAACGCCGTGAAAATGATAATTTTCTCGTTTCCGGGATTGATAGGCGCAGTGATTTTATTGTTGATCACGCGGAAAAGCTCGCGCAACTTCAAGTCGTGCTCCGGCGTGATGTCGCGCACCATATATGTAAGCAACTCCAGAACTTCGGCGTCTTTTTGCAGCTCCTTGCGCCACGACTCATAGTCCATATCCGCAAGGTCGATTTTGACCTTTTTGCCAAACGCGAACAAATCATCAGTATCCTGATCGTCGCCGTCAAACTCATTCACATTGGAAATGTCCGTCAAATTCAATGTGGAGCCCGTGTGGTGGTTAAAACGGTTGATGGTGTCGATTGTGCTGTCGATAAGTCCCTTGATTCGTTCCAGCGTTAAATTGAACGAATAGACAGAGCTTTCCATACGTTTCATCAGGTTGATGGCCATCAATCGCCGGATGCCTTGCTCGCGGCTGGCCTGCGTAAAGCCCACATTGACAGTGTTGTCGCCGTAAAGCTCCGCGTATTTTTCCATTCTGCTCGGCAGAATAAAGTGGGAGGGCGTGTAAATCGTCAGATTCAGAAGCATCAGCTGCTCAAAAATCTCGTTGTAGTTGATGGCATCCTTCAAATCCGTCAGGTGCGGACGCAGCGAGATAGGCTTTAGGCGCGTGGGGAATGTGCCGATGTCGCTTGTGTCATAGTATTTCTGAATGTGCTTGCGGGAACGGGCAATCGTGACGCTGTCCAGTAGCTCAAAGAAGTCGAAGTCTAGCATCTTGAGCAGATTTTCGGTTGTGCGGTCGCAAGGCTCCCACTTGCTCCATGTATTAAATGCCCGCTGCGCATTTCTGAAAATTTCGTCAATCGAACGGCTGGTATTGAGTTTTTCGTCAATATAATCGGTGTGTCCTTCGTAAGCCAAGGCAAGCTGATTTTTCAGGTCATTGAAGCGGTTGTTGACCGGCGTGGCGGAGAGCATCAGCACCTTTGTTTTCACGCCTGCACGGATGACCTTTTTCATCAGGGTTACATAGCGATTGTCCTTGGTTTCTTCATCCGGGTTTTCAATCAGCTTGCCGCCGTTGCGGAAGTTGTGGGATTCATCAATCACAACGAGATCATAGTTGCCCCAATTTAATCTGCTAAGGTCCAGACCGTTTGAATTGCCGTGGGTGCGGTTCAAGTCAGTGTGGTAAAGCACATCGTAGCGGAGTCTATCGGCAGCAATCGGGTTGTTGACATAGTTGTCCTTATAGGTGTTCCAGTTATTCGTCAGCTTCTTGGGGCAGAGCACCAGAACAGATTTGTTACGGTTTTCGTAGTATTTTATAACCGCAAGCGCTGTAAAGGTTTTGCCGAGACCAACGCTGTCTGCAAGAATACAGCCGTTGTATTTTTCGAGTTTGTTTATGATGGCGAGAGCGGCATCCTTTTGGAAGTTGTAGAGCATCCCCCAAATCTTGCTTTCCTTGAAGCCGGTTGCCTCGTTTGGCAAAACATCCTCGGACACATCTTCCAAAAACTCGCTGAAAATATTGTAGAGAGTCACAAAGTAGATAAAGTCGGGCGAGTTCTCATTATAGGCAGCCGTGATGCTGTCGATCACCTCATCTGTGACGACCTGAAGCACCTTGCTGTCGTTCCAGATTTCATTGAAGTCAGCAAGCAAAGTGCGGGCAAGGGACTCGTCCTTTACAATTGTGGTGCTGATTACATTGCCTTTTTCGCAACCGAGTTCAACCGTAGTAAAGTTGTTGATGGGGGTATAGCCTACGCCGTCAACTACAATTTGTCCCTGAATAGATTTGTCACTGACATTTGATTTGAAAGTGACCTTCTGCCTGATCCACTCTGCACATTCTCGTGCAATAGCTTTTTGGGTCAATTCATTGCGGAGCTTAATTTCAAATTCAGTACCGTAAAGATTTCGTTCACGGGTTAAGCGCGGAATGTAAAATTCACGGCGTTCTTTTTTGGCCTTTTCTGTCACGAAAGTCGGAGATGTAAAAATAAAGCGGAGTTCCTCAATCTGTGATAGCTGCTCCTTCAACTCTTGAAAGGCATAGATAGAGAAACAAGCCGCTGCAATGGATAGTTTGCTGCCTTGCTTGATTTCCACGGACAAATCGTCTTTTAGAGTCTTTGTAGTATTGTTTATAAGCTCCATTTTTCTACACCCATCCTAATTATGGCAAAGTTTGTGTCACATAAAGCATACTCTACTCAGCTTATGCGTCATAAAACTCCATGATTTCATCGGGTGTACAGTTAAGTGCCTTGCAAATGTTACCGATAATTTCGGTAGTTATATTTTCATCTCTTGCAAGTTTCATCATCTGATAATGCGTAATGTGTGCCGCTTCTTGCAAGTCTTTTTTTCTCATCTTCTTGTCGATTAAGATTTTCCAAAGTTTATTGTATCTGACAGCCATAGCGATTCTCCTTCGGCAATATACTATCATTCAAAGATAAAGAACAACCAATTTAACATATTATAGCATACTTTCCCTGAAAAATCATAAAAAAAGACGGAAATTCAAACTTATTTGCGGAAAATCAAGCCACAGCGTTGAGCATTTATAGTTAAAAAGCAATTGAAACGCATAAAAAAGGTCAAGATGTATTTTTATTGGTTGTTATGGGGCAAGATATGAAGAATTCAAAAGTCAGACGGTTTGATATCATTGCAAGGAAGATGAAAAGCCCACAGGCTAGATCTTATATCCAGCCTGTGGGCCTTGTGTATGATTTGTCCTTTATCTTGTCCTGCGGCTTGCCCCGAAGCTTATGCCCAAGTCTATTGAATAAGATA
>OIWP01000993.1_pt1 | contig 38419 bp, 27 predicted proteins | sample 1587661 | NCBI WGS metagenome assembly OIWP01 (sample SAMEA3888899, study PRJEB22519) | human gut metagenome | biome: human gut; feature: human-associated habitat; material: faeces | place: Denmark | collected 2010 | reverse complement strand
GGGATTGGTCAAAATAGTTTGACTATTAGCGGCTAAAATCGCCCGGCGCTAACAGTGTAACGAATCGGTCCCTCGAGGAGTCTCGAGGGACCGATTTTTTTGGCATTCTAAACGTTGGCGGCGATTATAGATATCGCGCCGACTTCTTAAGTGAATCCGACAATTTTCTCGAGGGTAGCCGCAGGCTGCCCGAGAACCGAGGACCACCTAGAACGCCGTCATTCCAGCCCATGTCACGCCGCCTTCCTGCCGGGAACGGGGTTGTCGGCCACGACGAGCGTGATGATCCTGACCGCGTGCTCTGCGGCGGTGTCCACGTCATCGCGACCAGGGGTCATGAGGTTGAACTTGGTGATGGTGGAATTGCGTGACTATCCCAAGATGCGGTGTTTGATGCTTGAGAGGACCCCTCTAGTGTAGATTCGCTTGGTCTCGGCGTCCTCGTTTCGCTCGATGTTGAGACGCGGATAGCCGCTCGTATACTCAACATTGGGATTCGCGAGTACGTCGGCACGCATGGAGGGCCAGCGGCGCCACAGGCGGTGTAGGGCGTGGGTGCTTCCGTAGGCGGCGCTGAGGTCGTGGGCTTCCATGTAGGAGCTGCCATGGGTGGTGGCGCGTGCATGCGCGGTGCTCACCACGACCCGGTTCATCTCGCGTAGAAGGAACGAGAGCTCCATAGCCTCGGTGAGCAGGTCGCCGTGTTCGCGCATCCTGTCTACCACGGCTTGCAGGTCTGCGCGGCGCACCATGAAGGCGTCCGGGGTGGAGATGCTCGTATCGTATGTCACCTCGGCGAGGCCCGCATAGCCTCCGCCCATGCTGTCCACGAAGTTGCGGTTGGGCGCTACCGGGCACCCGTCGTCCAGAAGCACCGTGCCGGCTTGGGCCACCAAGCCGTCGGGGTAGAAGAGTTTGGGACAGGCCGCGCCCACCTCCTTGCGGCAGAAGTAGGTTGCGAGGGTCTTTGCGCAGACGGGGTCGGTGAACTCCACGGCATCCGTTGCGAAGAGGATGAGCTCGCTATCGAGCGCGTCGAGCGCGTGCTCGGCCACTGCTTTGAGGCTCTTGGGGTGCGCGACCGCGATCGTGCCCGCAATCCCGTCTAGGTGCTCGATGGATGCTAGGGCGCGTTCGGTGCGCATGGTGTTTAGACTCATGACCACGGCGTCAACGCTCTTGCCGTTGGGCGCGTAGTCCACACGGTAGACGCAGGGGATGTCCGTGGCGTGGGCGGTCGCGGAGATTCCGCGGCGGTGGAAGTGCGCGTTGAGCGCCCGCTCGCCGGCGGCGATGGCATAGGGCTTTGACTCCATAACGCCGCCGTTGGTGGAGCCGGCGTGCACGCGCCAATGGTAGAGGACCTCGGGAATGTGGCAGATGCGGCGGGCATGCTCGGCGGCTTTGAGCGAAAGGTCGTAGTCCTGCGCACCGGACATCTCGTCGCCCGAAAGCTCCACGCGGCCCAGCACGTATCGGCTCACCATGAGCATGTGCACCACGTAGTTATACGAGTACAGCAGGTCACGGTTGAAGTCCGGCTTGAAGCGCGGTGCGTAGCCGGCGTCATCGTCTTTCTCGAAGTTGTCCTCATCGCAATAGAACAGGTCGGCATCGGGGTGCTGGGCCGCGAAAGCCATATAGCGCTCGAGCACGTAGGGCGAGAGCGTGTCGTCGTGGTCGGCAAAAGCCACGTAGTCGCCCGTGGCGGCGCGAATGCCTATGTTGGTATTGCCGGCGATGCCTAGGTTCTCGGGGAAGTCAATGGTCTTGATGCGCGGGTCCGCGTAGGTGGCCAGTGCTTCTTGCATGCCCTCGTTGTCTGGGCTCGCGTTTACCATCACGAGCTCCCAGGTGGTATAGGTCTGCGCGAGCACCGAGTTGATCATGTCGCGCAGGTAGGGCAGCGGCGTGTTGTACAGGGGGCAGATGATGCTCACGAGTGGGTGGAAGTCTTGGGGGATGGAGCCCTCCGGCAGGGGCTGGGGCTTGGGGTAGCTCGCGTACGCGCCGTCGATGCTGGGATTCACCATGTCGAGGTCGCGGCGGATACGCATGCGTTCGCGGCGGTGGCCCGTCATGGTGTCGAGCGAAATGCCCCGGTAGGTAAGGGTGAAATTGGCGGTGGAGCCGGTGGTGAGAATGGACAGGATGGGCGCGCGTCCGGGCGTTTGGGGCTCCAGGATGTAGAAGCGGGTGTGTGCGTTCGCGGCAAGCGGGGCGCCGTTCTTGCCGGTGAGGGCAAAGTCCGCGGGGTTGGGAAGCTGCACGTCCGCGCCGGTGCCGCAGCCGTGAAGCTCGGCGCGGTAGACCACGTGACCGTGCTCGGCTTCGAAAACCTGGGAGATGTTAGCGGTTAAGGGCAATGCAGCCATGGGGAATCCGATCTGCTAAGGAGTAATGGGGTGGCGAGGCGTCGCGGGCGAGGCGAAATGCCTGCATCCCCTAAAGTATGACGTTGCGATTAAAATAATAGCAAAGGGGGCACGTTGGTGGCGTATCCTTGGTATCCTACTTCTGATATGAATATGACTTCGGGTTCTAGGAAGGCTGCTGTTCATTAAGACTTGCTGCAGCTTAACCATGCCCTATGAAAGGTCGTCCTGCATGAAATCCGACGCTTCCGCGCTCGTTTCCGTCATCATCCCCGTATGCAACGTGGAAAAGTACCTTGCTCAATGTTTGGAGAGTATTTGCTCGCAGACGCACCGCGAGCTAGAGGTCATCTGCTTAAACGATGGCTCGAAGGACGGCTCCCTCGCCATTCTGCGCGAGTTCGAGGCGCGCGATTCGCGTGTGATCGTTGTCGATAAGCCTAACGAGGGCTACGGCGCCACGTGTAATCGCGGCTTGGAGATGGCCCATGGCGCGTGGGTCTCTGTTGTCGAGCCGGACGACTGGATCGATCCGGTCATGTACGAGTGCATGCTCAGCCGTGCCGCGCTGGTGGACGTCCCCGTGGATATTGTAAAGTGTCCTTGGATCGATGTGCACGATTGGGACGATCCGGACACGCAGTACGAGCAGCAGTGCGTGTTGGCGCACCGTCTGCCCAACACCACGCGTCCCGTGACCCTGGCCGACCTGCCCATCATGGTGGAACAGCACCCCAGCATCTGGAGCGCCATCTACCGTCGCGACTTCTTGAACGAGTACGGCATTCGCTTTGTTCCGTACCCGGGCGCTGGTTGGGCGGACAACCCGTTCCTCATCGAGGCATTCTGCCAAGCCAAGGCCATCATGACGTTCGACGAGGCGTTCTACCATTACCGCTGCGATTTGCCCGGCGCTACGTACAACCACAAGAAGGACGCGGCTGTCGCTCTGCCGTTCGACCGCTGGTGTGACATGATGGACATCCTCGAGCGCCTACACGTGACCGACCGCGGCATCCTCGAGGCGCACTACATGCGCGGCTTCAACTACATCCACGGCGGAATCGTGGACGATGGCTGGGAGAACCCCATCGTGCAGGACGGCACACGCCGTGTGTTCTCGCGCATGGATGCCGACATCGTGCTCGGGCACCCCAAGCTCTCGCCCAAGCGCAAGCGCTTCTACTTGGAGCAGATGGGCATTACCGGCCGCCGCGTGTCGGTGTGGCCGCGACTGAGGTACTTTTCGAGCGAGGCGGCGTTCTTCGTGCGCACCAACGGCGTGGCCGGTTTGGCGCACAAGGTTGGCGGCTTTGTGGGCGGCAAGCAGGTCGCCCGCGCCCGCGCGAAGGAGAACGCGAAGGGGTAGGGGTACCCTCGGGCATCGTTTTCCGCCCCGATCGGCGGGCTTCGGGCGCATTGGCATATTGTTACCCTGAGCGGAGTTGCTGAAGGCGACGTATCAGAAGGGTCTTTAGAGGGGCTGTAGCTCGCTCCGAGAACCTTCGGCTGAGGGCGCTGCTGCGCCCTCAGCCCTGGCCGCGCTGTCACGCGTTTCCGAGATAGACCTTGGAATGTAGCGCGCCTGTCCACAAGCGCGCACCCGACTCTCCTGATTGTATGCAGCTCGTCGAGGCGAGAAATCGCGCAAGTGTCCCTGTGCTATCATACGTTGTCCAGCAAGGGCGGCATCTGCCGCTAACGTGCAATTAATAGGGAGGCGTCATCGGTGTCCTCACAGACTCTCGCAACCGAAAAGGTCCCGCGTCCGTATAAGAAGGACCTGCTCATCCTCGAACAGCTCGTCACCAAGGACTTCAAGCTCAAGTACCGTCGTAGTTTCCTCGGCGTGTTGTGGAGCGTTCTCAACCCGTTGCTCATGATGATCGTCATGTCCATCGTGTTCTCTTATATGTTTGGCAGCAACGTCCCCAACTTCCCACTCTACCTCATCGTGGGCAACGTCACGTTCTCGCTCATGAGCGACTCCACCAACGCGGCGCTCACGAGCATCATCAACGCCGCGCCCCTGCTCAAGAAGGTCAAGGTCAACCGGTACATATTCCCGGTGCAGAAGGTCTTGTTCGCGCTCGTGAACTTCGCTTTCTCGCTCATCGCCGTGGCCATCGTCATGCTGTTCTTCCAGGTTATGCCCACGTGGCACTTCATCTGGCTGCCCCTGTGCCTGTTCTTGCTGATGCTCTTCTGCATTGGCGTGGGCATGGCCATCGGCGCGCTCTCCGTCTTCTTCCGCGACATCATCCACCTGTGGAGCGTCGTCATTATCGCGTGGACCTACCTCACGCCCATCTTCTGGGACCTCTCCCTGCTTATCGACAAGGGTGCCCCGCACTGGATCATCATGCTGGTGAAGATTAACCCCATGTACAACTACCTCGAGTTCATGCGTGACATCTTCCTGTGGCAGCAGAACCCCACGCCCACGGTGCTCCTCATGTGCATCGCGTGGGCCATCATCGCGCTCATCATCGGTATCTTCGTGTTCAAGAAGACCGAGCACAAGTTCATTCTCTACGTCTAAGGCGGCACCATGGCAGACGCTACCAACACCGAATACGCCATCGAGGTCGACGATGTCACGATGGTCTTCAACATGGCCAGCGAGCAGCTCAACTCCCTCAAGGAGTACTTCATCAAGCTCGTGCGCCACGAGTTGTTCTTCAAGGAATTCCATGCTCTGGAGCACGTGAGCTTCAAGGTTAAGAAGGGCGAGGTCATCGGCCTGGTGGGAACCAACGGTTCCGGTAAGTCCACCATGCTCAAGATTATAGCCGGCGTGCTCGAGCCCACGAAGGGCACCGTGACGGTTCGTGGCAACATCGCGCCCCTCATCGAGCTGGGCGCTGGCTTCGATCTTGAGCTCACGGCGCGTGAGAACATCTTCCTCAACGGTGCGCTTTTGGGTTACTCCAAGCAGTTCATGGAGGGTCACCTGGACGAGATCGTGGACTTCGCCGAGCTGCGCGACTTTCTCGACATGCCTATGAAGAACTACTCATCTGGTATGGTCGCGCGTATCGCGTTCGCCATCGCCACCGTGGTGGAGCCCGACATCCTCATCGTCGATGAGACGCTCTCCGTGGGCGACGTGTTTTTCCAGGAGAAGTGCGAGCGCCGCATCCAGAGCTTCATAGATTCCGGTAACGTGACTGTGCTGTTCGTGAGCCATTCCATCGAGCAGGTGGAGCGCATCTGCACCTCCGCGGTGTGGATCGAGAAGGGCCACGAGCGCATGATCGGCCCGGTGGACGAGGTCTGCGCGGCTTACAAGGCGCAGTTCGACTAATATGTCCGGCGCGTGCGACGAGGCGGCCGCGAGCGAGCGCCGCCCCTTCTTTTCCATTATCATGCCCTGCTATGGCGTGGCGGCTTACCTGCCCGATGCCATAGCGTGCGTCCGTGCTCAAACGTGTGCGGACTGGGAGCTCATCTGCGTTGACGATGCCTCTCCCGATAACGTGGCTAGGATCGTGGAGGCGGCCGCTGCACAAGACGCGCGTATTCGTCTTGTGCGCCACAAGGAGAACCAAGGCCTGTCCGGCGCGCGCAATACCGGCATCGCGGCGGCACGCGGCTCTTACGTATGGATGCCCGACCCAGACGACACGTACGACCCCGAGCTTCTCGAGGAGTGTCGCGCGGCCATAGCCATGGGTGCTGGTGTTCCTATGGGAGGCGTCGTCGATCCTGCGAGCTTGCCGCTTCGCCCGAATACCCCGTGCGATGTCGTCGTGTTTGGTTGCCGCGAGGAATACCGCGCTGACAACGGGGCCGTTACGGGTACGCGAGAGCTTGTGCCGGCGCTGGACGGCGCAGTCTTCAGCACGGATGACCTCGATGCCCCCACGTGTCACGTCGTTGCGGCGGATTCTCCTGCGGCTATCGAGCTTGCCGCGGGGCGAAGCGCGTTTCTGCTGGATCGCGACGAATACCGCTCGAGCATTCTCGACCTCGAGGAGCTCACGCTCTTCGGGTACGCTTGGAACAAGGTCTACCGTCGAGAGGTACTCGATGGCCTCTCGTTCGAGGATGTACCGCTCATCGAGGACGTCTGCTTCAATATCGAGATTGCGCGTCGTGTGGGTTCGGCCGCCGTGATATGTCGTCCGCTTTATCGCTATCAGAAACGCGAGAATGTAAACCTTACGAACAAATTCGTGCCGCGCTATTACGAGGTGCACCGCAGGCGCGTGGCGGAGTTGTTCGAGCTGCTGCGCGGTTGGGGCCTGGACAGTACCGACGCTCGTTCGCGCTTGGGCTTTAGGTTTGCGCGGTATGTGCTGAGCGCCATCGAGCGCACGTTCGACGAGCGGGCGGGCATGGACGCGGCGGCCCGCCGTGCGTTTTGCGCCGAGCTCACGGCAGACCCTCTGTATCGTGAACTCATCGTCGAGGCTCCGGCGAGGTCGGGACGCGTCTCGCGCGCACTCCATGCCCTGCTCGCCAGGGGCAATCCGCACCTCATGCTCGCCGCGGGTCGCTGCGTGCATGTGGTGCGGGGAAGGTCTTCGCGCGCATACGCGTGCGCTAAGACGGTTGGATAGGATGCCGCGCGGTCTGTCAGCCGCGAGAGGGGTGTATGCATGAGTGCTGTTGAGAGTCGGGGCGGAAGCGCGCTGCAGCTTACCGTCGCTGTCCCTGCTTACAACGTCGAGAGCTACCTCGCCCGTGGCCTCGAGTCCTACCTCGACCCGCGCTTCGTGGGCAATCTCGAGGTTATCGTTGTGGACGATGGCTCCACCGACGGCACCCGTGCGCTTGCAGAGGAGTTCGCCGCGCGCAGCCATGGCGTGATCCGTGTCATCTCCAAGAAGAACGGAGGCCACGGCTCGGCCGTGAACGCCGGCCTGGCCGAGGCACGCGGGCGCTATTTCCGCGTGGTGGACGGCGACGACTGGGTGAACGCGGACGGTATGGCCGAGCTGCTCGAGCGTCTTGCCGACCTCGTTTGCGACCTTGTGGTAGACAAGAAGCGCGAGATCGACATGACTTCTGGCGAGGGGCTTCCGTTCCCGCTCGCCAAGGGCGTTGTCACAGGTCGCGTGCTCGACTTCTCCAGCGTTCTCACCAACGGCGACACCGTGTTCCAGATCATGATCCACACGCTCACAGCGCGTACTGATTACCTGCGCGGTATCGGCATCCATCTGCTCGAGCACACCTTCTACGAGGACTACGAGTACGTGGTCAAGGCAAGTGTGCCCGCCTCCACCATCTGCTACCTCGATATCGAGGTGTACCAGTACCTGGTGGGCAACGAGAACCAGTCCGTGAGCCAGGCGAACTACGTGCGCCGCTGGGACGATCACGACCGCGTGGTCATGGAGCTCCTGGGCTACCTTGAGCGCTGCGAGCACGGTGAGGTGTGCGCCGCGAGCGGGGAGAAGCTTTCGAATGAGTCCGTCTGCTACGTGCGCGAGAAGGTCCACCTCATCGTGGACACGCACTACAACATCGCGTTGCTGTTCGATGAGGACCGCAGGCGTGGGCGTGCGCGCGCCAAGGCGTTCCGACGCGAGCTGAGGCGCGCGGACATAGACCAGTGGGCGCGCGGCGAGCAGCGTTACCGTATAGCCATGCTCCTCAACCGCTTGAGCTTCTCGTACAACTCCATCAAGCGCTTGGCCTCCAAGCGCCGTCACTAGCACGCTATCAAGGGATGATCCATGAGCCGTAAACCGCGCATAGCCATATTCAGCGCCGACGCCAAGCTTGGCCACGAGGTCAAGGGTGCCACGCGCTACACGTTCCTCGCGACGCTCCTCGTGGAGCGCGGCTTCAATGTCGACTTTATCACGAGCGGCTTCCAGCACTGGGAGAAGCGCCAGCGTGATTTGGCGACGTTCGACACGAGCATGCACGCGTTCAACGTGAAGTTCATTGCCGAGCCGAGCTATCCCGCCAACATGTGTCCCCAGCGCATCTGGGCGCACCATGTGATGGCCAAGCGCGTGACGGCGTACTTCGATGCGGACCACGACTACGATCTCATCTACTGCCAGATTCCGCCCAACGATGTGACGCTCGCCGTGGGACGGTCCGCGAAACGCTACGGCATCCCCTTCGTGGTCGACGTGAACGACCTGTGGCCCGAGGCCTTTCGTATCGCGCTCGACGTTCCGGTGCTTTCCGACATAGCGTTTGCTCCGTTCGAGCGCCAAGCTCGCCGCGCGTACGCGTTGGCGGACGCCGTGGTGGGTACGTCCGACGAGTACGCCGCGCGCCCTTTCCGCGACCGCGCCGAGGATATCCCCAGGCTCGTGGTGTACGTGGGTAACGACCTCGAGGAATTTGACGCGGGCGCCGCTGAGAACGCCGGCTCCGTGGAAAAGCCCGAGGGCGAGGTCTGGGTTGCTTATGCGGGTAATATCTCGGCACTATACGACTTGGAGACGCTCGTCGAGGCTGTGGCGATAGCTGCCAAGGCGCATCCCGAGCTCAGACTCAAGATTCTTGGCGATGGCCCCGAACGCGCATCCGTCGAGGCGGCGGTTGAGCGAACCGGGGCGCCTGCTGAGCTTTTGGGCTACATGCCATACCGTGTCATGGCGGCTTGGCTCAAGGCGTCCGACATGGTGGTCAACTCGCTGGTGGCGAACGCGCCCCAGAGCGTGCCCACCAAGATAGGCGATTACCTGGCCTCGGGACGCCCCATGATTAACACGTCCATGAACGTTGAGTTTCGCGAGAAGGTCGTGCGTGACGGCTTTGGCGTGAATGTTGTGCCGGGTGACGCCGAGGGGCTCGCCAGGGTGATCTGCGAGCTTGTCGAGGACGAGGCGGGACGCGCGCGCATGGGTCGCGTGGCGCGCGAGCTCGCGGCGGCACAGTTCGACCGCCCGCATTCCTATGAGGCTACCGTCGACCTCATTCGAGGCCTGATCTCCGAGCGCACGAAGTAGATTGCCCCCGTGAGGTGTGCTCGTCCTATACTCGGACTGATAGGAGAGTGCATGGTGTGTCGGGGTTGGGCGAGGCCGTGCTTGAGGGGGCGACCGAACGCAAGCTGTCCGATGAGCCGGCAATCGTGGAGATGGCCCGCTCTATTTCCGGGTTGCCCGACGATATCAAGATGACGCTCGTTCCAACCGGTCCCTTGACGAACATCACGCTGTTCCCACGTACGTACTCGGGGCGTGCCGATCGTATCGACCGCATCGTCCTCATGGGCGGCACCACGGTTGGCGGAAACGCGACCGTGTACGCCGAGTTCAACATATGGGACGACCCCAAGGCTGCGCAGATTGTGGTCTCGAGCGGGCTACACATCGTTATGTGCGGCCTTGATGTGACCCAGAATGGCGGTTGCGGCTTTGCCTTTCCGCCATTCTGGGTCACATCCGGAGTACTGGTTATGAGACGCGCTCGGCGAACTCCAGGTATTGCGTGCGCGCCACTTGTCCATCGTGGCGGCGTAGAGGCTTTCGGTGTTGTCGAGCTCGTACCAAGCGCCGTCTGCGCCTACTCGTTGTAGCTCGGCACGACGATGGAAATGCGCGGTATGGCGGTTTACCTTGCGTTTGGGTTGTCGTTGCGATAGTCACCGAAGGCGTATTTGCTATACACATTGACTTCCCACTGCTTTTTTTCGACCTTTGCCACGGAGTCGAGGATAAAACCAGTCGCGAGACTTAAGCCACACAGGAACATAAACGATGCGGCGAGCAGGGCGGTTGGGAAGCGCGGAACAAGACCGGTCTGGAAATACTCGACAATGATGGGAAAGCCCAGGGCAAGACCGATTATTGCAAACAGGAGTGCAACGAGGCTGAAGAATTTGAGTGGGCGGTAGTCCTTGAACAGCGTGCCGATCATGGCGACAACTTTGATGCCGTCGCTGACGGTGTTGAGTTTGGACTCGGAACCCTCGGGGCGGTCACGGTACTCAATAGGCACATCTTTGATGCGCCAGCGGTGGTCGACGGCATGGATGGAGAGCTCGGTTTCGATCTGAAAGCCCTCGGAAAGCACGGGGAACGTTTTGACAAAGGGGCGGCTCATGGCGCGATAGCCCGTCATGACGTCATCGAAGCTGTATCCGTAAATCCATTTGATCATGGCACGAACCAGATTGTTGCCAAAGCCGTGGAAGGCGCGCTTGTTTTCCTCGGCGTAGGTGCCGTTGGACAGGCGATCGCCGACGGTCATATCGGCTGTACCATTAAGAATGGGCTCGCAGAGGGCTTTTGCCGCTTCGGCGGGGTAGGTGTCGTCGCCGTCGACCATGAGGTAGCAATCGGCGTCGATATCGCGGAACATCTGACGGCAGACATTGCCCTTTCCCTGTCGGGGCTCAAAGCGCACTGTGGCGCCGTGTTCCGTTGCGATGCGCGAGGTATCGTCTGACGAGATGTTATCGTATACATAGACCGTCGCCTGCGGAAGCTCGCGGTGGAAGTCGTCAATGACTTTGCCGATCGTGAGGGCTTCGTTGTAGCAGGGGATAATGACGGCAATAGATTCAGTATTCACTCAATGCTCCTTTGATATTCAATCGTAGAAAGTATAGCCGTTTGGCCCTGGCATCCTGAGATGTAGCCGTCTTCCACAAGTCCGAGCGCAAATTCATCTTCTACATCTAAAGGAATGCTGTGATGACTGAATCTGTTGTTGATTACAACGAGCAGCCTCTGGCTGTCGAGGTCGACGCCACCACCATGATCTTTAACATGGCGTCTGACTCGCTGACCAGCCTCAAAGAATGTTTTATTAAGCTCGCTAAGCATGAGTTGTTCTTTGAGGAGTTTAGGGCGCTTAAGCACATCTCGTTTGATATTCACCGCGGTGAGGTCGTGGGCTTGGTCGGTACTAATGGTTCCGGCAAGTCCACGATGCTCAAGATTATCGCTGGTGTGCTCGAGCCTAGCGAGGGCAGCGTTAAGGTTCATGGCAACATTGCAACTCTGATTGAGCTTGGAGCTGGCTTTGATCCCGAGCTGACGGCACGCGAGAACATTTATTTGAACGTTGCGCTAGTCGGCTATACCAAGGAATTTATCGATGCCGACTTTGATGGCATTATCGAGTTCGTTGAGCTGCAGAACTTTGTCGACATGCCGCTCAAGAACTTCTCTTCGGGTATGGTTGCGCGCATTGCTTTTGCAATCGCCACCATTACCGAGCCCGATATCCTGATCGTCGATGAGATGCTTTCCGTCGGCGACGTGTTCTTCCAGCAAAAGTGCGAGGCCCGTATTCAGCACTTTATCCAGAGCGGTGACGTGACGGTTTTGTTCGTGTCGCATTCCATGGAGCAGGTTGAGCGCATCTGCCAGCGTGCGTTTGGATTGAGAAGGGCGACCTTCGTATGGACGGCCCGGTCGATGAGAGATGCAAGTCATACCGCGAACAGTTCAAGTAGGTTATACTTATTTGCGCTTGCCGGGCTCGCGCTTGCTTGGCGTGCGGTTATTTGCTCCATTAGCTCAGTTGGATAGAGCAGGGGACTTCTAATCCCAAGGTCGACGGTTCGAATCCGCCATGGAGCACCTTTTGTTTAATAAGCTCAGCATTTGCTGGGCTTTTTTGTTCACAAATGCGAAGTTGAGCTACTCTGTTTCTACGGGCTCCACGATTTATGAGTTATGTAGCAATTTCAGATTCTAAGACAGGGGTCGTTTGCGTTTGGCGGTTAGCCATCGGCATCCTTACACTAACGCTGACTCGAAAGGCCTTATCTCCTGCCCATTTTTCTCTGCACAATTGAAGTCTGAAGTGGTTGGCCATACGGCGTTGTTATGATCGATGAGGTCGACCTTCATTTGCACCCCCGCTGGCAGGCGCGGATTCTCGAGGACCTGGTTCGCATATTTCCCAACGTTCAATTTATAGTTACAACGCATTCACCTGTTGTGGTTGCGTCGGTACCTCGCGGTAACATCCGCATTCTTGGAGAGGACGCTGCAACGGTGCCTGCTATGGAAACGCGTGGACGCGATGCCGGGGATATTCTCAACACCGTTCTGGGCGCATCCTCTCGACCTGAAGAGGCGGGTCGATTGTTCGATTTGTTCTAAGAGGGCCATACGCAACACCCCCGATACGACGTTTAATTACACAGCGTTGCGCGGAGAGAGCAAGCGAGAAGTTCTGGAGGCCTTGCTTGCGAAGCAGGGCCATCTCTGCGCTTATTGCACGTGCAGGATCGGCGTTGGTGATCGTCTGGCTACGATTGAGCATTTATTTCCACATTTTTGTTTCGTTGGGTTAGTTTTGCCTGAATGTATCCCCTAATTCGATGAATTCTCTTTACATCATCGATTGTATAGCCGCTTATAAAGCTATATATACATATATACTAGTTTATAAATCTATATAAACGACGTTTGCCTGAGGATTCTGGTTATGGACAAAGCCAAGTTCTACAATCCATTTCGTCCGACCGCCGGTGCGGAGCCTCCTCGAATCATCGGTCGTGATGATATCTCTCTCGAGTTCGTGGAGGGTCTCATGTCCGGCGTTGGCGCTCCCGCACGTCTTATGCGAATCACAGGCCCGCGCGGGTCGGGGAAAACGGTTCTTCTTTGCGATCTGCGCGACCGAGCGATTGAACTGGGTTGGAAGGCCGTTGTTGTTTCGGCTGGTCCGCGTTTGTCGCACGATCTTATGGAGCAGATTCAAGACCAACTGACTTTTTCCTCCGCTTCGCTTGGCGTTAACGTTGGTATTGCTTCTGCCAAGTTGGACATTTCTTCAAGCGAAATGAGCCTTCGGGCAAAACTAAAGCAGATTGCACAGGGCTCAAAGGGCCTGTTCATCGCTGTTGATGAAGTCCAAGATGCCCCAGTTGAGGAAATGCGTATTATTGCCTCAACAGTTCAATTACTCATTGGGGAGAAAGCCAACATCGCTCTTGCTTTTGCCGGATCGCCATCGGGCGTTATGGATCTCATTAACGGCAAGGCACTTACTTTTCTTCGCCGCGCGGTTCCCGAAGACCTTGCTCCTATCAATCAAATCGAGATTGCACTTTCTTTGAGTGATAGCTTTAACGCGACCGGTCTTTCTCTCGACGGGGATTTGCTATCAAAAGCGGCGAGAGCAACAAAAGGTTATGCGTATTTAGTTCAACTTGTTGGGTATTCAATCTGGCAGCGCGCCAACTTTCATCGGGAAAAATCAACTCTCGTTAGTGAGCGCGATGTTGATGAGGGTATCCTGCTCGCCGAAGCGCGTCTCCACGACGTGGTTCACGAGCCTGCAATTTCGGGTCTTTCCCGTAATGAAATCAACTACCTGTATGCCATGTGCGAGGATAGTAGGCAATCCAAGACCTCGGATTTAGCCAAACGCCTTGGTAAAAAGACGAGTGAGCTGAGTTCTGTTAGGGCCAAGCTACTTTCACGAGAAGTAATCCAGGCGCCTCAGAGGGGCTATGTTCAATTTGCTGTGCCGGATTTGGACGAGTATCTCAAAGATAATAGAGATGAGATTCTATCGAGGTATTAAAGCTCCAGGTTAAATCCTCGAGATTAACAGTACAACGATTGAGGGCGATTCACGGTAAGGTGCCGTGAGCCGCCCTGTTCGATTTGCTTCTGTTTGCCCCTCATCCTCTAAAAAAGTACTTAACACAGCCTTAAAGGCGCCTCGGCTTGCGTTGACAGCGTACAATACGCATGTTTGACTATGGCAAAAGTGGAATTTAAGGGAGGGGGCGCGCCGTGGAGGTGCTGGTTGTTGGCAATACCGCGTATGTTGACGATGACTTTTGTGCCAAGGCGTTCCCCAACGATCATGTTCAGGTTGTAGCCGCCGACGATGCGCAGCGCGAGCCATCGTCCCACGGCTCGTGGAAAGAGCTGCTGCGCCACCTGGACCAGGCTTATGAGTTCGACCGTGTGGTCTACCTCTCTACTTATCTCACTCCGCATACTGAGACTTTTGGCGACATTGAGCTGCTGCGCTCGGTGTTTCGTGCCTGCATGGGCCGCCGTGTGCAGCTGCTGTATGTGGCGGGTCCTGCGGGCGCGGAACGCACCGGTGGCGCGGCGAGCGCCGACGATGCCCCTAATGCCACAGATGCTGCCGCCCAAACGGGTAAGGGCATTATCGCCCGCGCGGCCAACGACCTCTGTCGCTACTACGCCTCGCAAGATGGCATCCAGGCCAAGATCCTGCGCACTCCCTATCTCTATACAGCATCCGCGGCGCTCAACGACCCCTTCTTGGTGCCGCTGTTCGAGGCGTGCTCGACCGGGTCGGTCGCGCTCCAAGGTGCCGCGGACGCGCCGTTTCCCCTGCTGTGCGCGGAGGAGCTAGCGGTGCTGGTGCATCGCGTCTTTGACAGTTGGGATGCGACCTTTGAGACGCTCGATGTTGCAGATGCTTTCCATCGCACAACGGGCGACTTGGGCGGCGCGCTCCAGGGTCTGTTCCCCGGGCTGTCCGTTGCCTATGGAGAGTCGACCGGCTATGCGTTGCCCGCAGGCGATGTCGTTCGCAAACGCTATGGCTGGTTTCAGCGTTACGACCTGCTGCGCGATCTTTCGACCATCCACGCCCGCTGGGCTAACACCCGTACCAAAAAAGCCAATCCCCTTCGTGCGGCCATCGATCGCATTCAGCTGCGCACGCTGCCTATTAAATGCCTGGAGACGGGCTTCGCTTGGGTGCTGTTCGAGGTGCTGGAGCATCTGTTCTCTCAATCTGCCCAGCTCAACGTGCTCGACTATCGTCTGCTCTATGTGGTCCTGATTGGCACGCTCTACGGGCTCGACTTTGGCCTGGTCGCCGCGCTGCTGGCGTCGATTGGTCTGGCGGTGAGTTATTTTGCCCTGTACGGCTATACCTTTCAGGGCTTGTTTTATGAGCCTTCCAACTGGCTGCCGTTTATTGCGTACTTTGTGGTGGGTGCCGTGTGCGGCTATGTACAGCTGCGCAACAGCGAGGCCATTAAGGCCGAGCGTGACGAGAACGAGCTTGTGCGAAACCGCAACACGTTCCTAACGCGGCTCTATCACGACGCGATTGAGGACAAGCGTGCCTATAAGCGACAGATTGTGGGGCGCCACGACAGCTTTGGCAAGATCTTTGCCGTCACGCAGGAGCTCGACGTACTCAACCCGCGCGATATATACCGCAAGTGCTGCGAGCTGCTTGGCGAGATTCTCGAGAACGATTCGGTGACGATCTACCATGTTTCGGGCGGGGCATTTGCGCGCCTGGTAGCGGCGAGCCCGGCGATTTCCAACAATGTGCCGCGCTCGCTCTCGCTCGATGACCTTGCGCCCGTGTTCCAAGGTGCGATCTCGGGTTTGTGTGTGAACCGCGCGCTGACGTCGGGGCTTCCGATGTTTGGCTATGCGATCGAGCGCGATGGAGCCCCCGCCGTGTTGATCTTCGTGCGTCACGTGGCCGAAAGCCAAATGACCCTGTACTACCAAAACCTGTTCCGTATCCTATGCGGCTTGGTGGAAAGCGCGCTGGGACGCGCCTTCGAGTACGAGGCCGTGGCGCAGGATAAGCGCTGCGTTGCCGGCACGTGCGTGCTCAACCACGATGCCTTTGGCCGGGAGCTTGCCGCCGAGCAAGCGCTTGCGGACAACAAGATGGGGAGCTTTTTGCTCCTGCGCGTGGTACCGGGCATGGAGCCTGTTGGCGAGCTGGTCGGCGCCATTGGGTCGGCGATTCGCGAGAGTGACGCTGCGGGCCTGGTCGATGGCGACACGCTTTACCTGCTTATGCGACAGGCAACCGAGGCCGACCTTCCCGTTATTTGTGCGCGCTTGGCCGCCAAGCACATTACGGTGGAACCCGTCGGCAGCGAGGATGTAGTGGCCCTGCTGCAGCGCATCGCGCCCGCTGGCAACGGTGAGGGGGAGGCCGCTTGATCTCGCTTGTCGTTGCTGCCGTACTGCTATTAATTCATGCGCTGGTGTGTCTGGTGCTGTGGACGCTTATGAAACTGGGCTTGCTGCCGGTTCGAGGGCACATGCTTGCCGTGATGGTGCTCGTACCGCTGTGGGGTCCGTTGCTCGTGGCGCTGCTCTCGGTGCGTAGCGCGGTGTTCGGTAACGACCTTAAGGACGCCACGCTGGAGACGCTGCGCATTAACGATGACATGCATCGCAGCATGCTGGTGCAGGGGCGCGAGGGCGATGGTGGCGTGGTGCCGCTCGAGGAAGCACTGATCGTCAACGAACCGGGCGACCGCCGCCGTCTGATGCTCTCCATGCTTACCGAGGATCCGGATGCGTACCTGGCACAGTTGCAGGCTGCAAAACTCAACGACGATGTTGAGGTCGCGCACTATGCCGCGACGGCGGTGGCGCAGATTTCCAAGGAGTCCGACCTTAAGCTGCAGCAGTTGGAGCGCGCGTTTAAGACCGATCCCAGCTCGCATAACTTGGATGCGTATTGCGACTTTTTGGGCGCCTATCTGGACTCGGGTTTGGCAGAGGGCCGCGTGGCACAGATTCAGCGTCAGCAGTATGCACGCTTGCTCGCGCGTCGTTGCGAACGCGAGGACGGGCCTGCGCTGCGCATTCGCTATGCCACGGCGCTGGCCGATGCCGGCGAGATTGATAAGGCAGAGGACGTCGCTAGCCAGTTGGTGATCGATGCGTCAGACGAGCAGGACGTGTGGCTGCTCTGCTTGCGCTTGGCTGTGATTCGTCGCGATGGGCAGGCGGTACGGCGTGTAATCGACGCGATCGACAAGCAGCATGTGTATTTGAATGCCGAAAATCGTGAGAGGCTGGCATTTTGGCGTGAAGGAGAGGAGGCCCGATGAGCGTGGTGCAACATATCCGCGAGCGTGCGGGCCATTTTCGCTGGATAGGGCTGCTCGTGGTATGGGCTGTCTTTATCGCCATGGCCGCTGTGCTGTTGATCGAGCGTGCCGGCGTGCAGTACAGCGCCGGGCAGCATAAGCTGGGCATGCTCGCCGCCAACGACGCCGTGCCGGCAAGCTCGGCGATGTTTGGCCAAAAGCCCACGTGCTTGGTTATTACCGACTCGGGCCAAGATGGCGTCGAGGAAGTCAAAGAGCAGTTTGACCAGATTCTACTCGACATGAAAATTGCCCACCGGGATGTGGATATTGCCACCGATGGTGCTGATGCGATTCCTTCCCTCACATCCTTCGACCGCATGATTTTACTGATGCCTTCGATCGATGGGCTCGGTACGCACTTGAGCGACATTATGAGCTGGGTGAGCGCCGGCGGTTCGCTGATGCTCGCCATGACGCCGGACAATTCGAGCTATCTGCAGGCAATCGGTCCCAAGCTGGGCATCGATTCTGCCGGCTATGAATATGCGACGGCAGAGAGCATCGTGCCGAGCGAGGACTTTATGATCGGCGGTGGGCAGCGCTACGAGCTCTCGGATCCCTTCGATTCGTCGCTTTCGGTTTCGCTGCGTGAGACGGCCCATGTGTGGGCTAAAACCGGCGACACGGGTACTCCGCTTATTTGGTCGAGCGATTGCGGCACCGGGCGTACCGTGGTGTGCAATATCGGTATCTACGACAAGGTTATGCGTGGTTTCTATGCCGCGGCCGTGAGCCTGTTGGGCGATGCCACGGCCTATCCGGTCATCAATAGCGCGGTGTTTTACCTGGACGATTTCCCGAGCCCCGTTCCCTCGGGCGACGGCACGTACGTCAAACGCGACTACGGCCTTTCTATCGCCGATTTTTATGCCAAGGTGTGGTGGCCCGACCTGCAAAAACTCGCGCAGCAATACGGCATTCGCTATACCGGCGTGATGATCGAAAACTACGAGGATGTGGTCAACCAAACCGAGCCCACGCGCCAGGCCGATACCACGCAGTTCCGCTACTTTGGCGGCATGCTGCTGCAGATGGGCGGAGAGCTGGGCTTCCACGGCTACAACCATCAGCCGCTGGCACTCTGGGACACCGACTATGGCACGCTGTACGACTACAAGACATGGAAGAACAAAGAGACGCTTGTTGCATCGCTCAACGAGCTTATCGCCTTCCAAGACGACGTCCTGCCCAATGCGCACGGCTCGGTCTACGTGCCGCCGTCGAATATCCTTTCGGCCCGCGCCCGCAAGATTATCGGTACCGACGTGCCGCGCATTAAGACCATCGCCAGTACGTATTTTGATGACGGCACCGACCTGCCGTACGTGCAGGAGTTTGGCGTGTCGAGCGATGGCATTGTGGAGCAGCCGCGTATTGTCTCGGGCGGCATGGTCGACGATTCCTATATGCGCTTGGCTGCCGTGTCCGAGCTCAACATGCACTATGTGAGCACGCACTTTATGCATCCAGACGATCTGCTCGATCCCGATCGCGGCGCCAGGCAAGGCTGGGAGGTCTACAAGGGCGGCCTGACCGACTACCTGGACTGGCTTACCGAGTCTGCGCCCGACCTGCGTCGCCAGACCGGCTCGGAATGCTCGGGCGCCATCCAGCGCTTTTCGTCGGTGACGGTGAGCGTGGATACCAGCGCGGATGCTTGGACGCTTAGCCTGGGTAATTTCCACGACGAGACGTGGCTCATGTTTCGTGCCAACAACGGCGAGCCGGGTACAGTCACGGGTGGCGAGATTACGCATCTGACGGGCGACCTGTACCTAGTCAAAGCGACGGACAAGACCGTGACGATTGGGCGCAAGGAGGGTGGCGACCGATGAGAATCTGCTTGGTGCTCGAGGGCTGCTACCCCTACGTGCACGGCGGTGTGTCCACCTGGATGCACGGCTACATCACGGCCATGCCCGAGCATGAGTTTGTGCTGTGGGTGATTGGCGCTCACGCCGAAGACCGCGGCAAGTTTGTCTATGAGCTGCCCGGCAACGTCGTCGAGGTGCACGAGGTGTTTCTGGACGATGCCCTTAGTCTTTCGGGCGAGCAGGAGGAAGTCGACTTTGACGACCGCGAGCGCGAGGCGTTGCGCCGTCTGGTTTCGCTCTCTAATCCGGACTGGGACGTGCTGTTCGACATTTTCCAGCGCCGCCACGTGCATCCGCTCTCATTTTTGCAGAGCCGCACGTTTATGGACATCTTCCGCGACGTGTGCCTGGCCGAGTACCCGTATACGCCTTTCGCCGATGCCTTCCACACCATGCGTTCGATGTTGCTGCCCGTGCTCTATCTACTGGGCAGCGAGGTTCCGGTGGCCGACGTGTATCACGCAATTTCGACCGGCTACGGCGGTCTGCTTGCAAGTTTGGGCTCCAGCATGAATCACGCACCGGCATTGCTGACCGAGCATGGCATCTACACGCGCGAGCGCGAAGAGGAGATCATTCGCGCCGACTGGGTGGTGCCGTCGTTTAAGGACCGCTGGATCCGCTTTTTCTACCTACTTTCGGAGGAGATCTACCGCCGCGCCTTCCGCGTGACGAGTCTGTTCCACAATGCGCGCAAAACGCAGATCGACATGGGATGCGATGCAGAAAAATGTCTGGTTATCCCCAACGGCATCCAGTTCGATCGCTTTAAGGACATTCCTTTAAAGCCCGATGACGGCTGGGTGGACATTGGCGCGGTGGTGCGCCTGGCGCCCATCAAGGACGTTAAGACCATGATCTATGCCTTCTTTGAGCTGCACGAGCGCCTGCCCAAGGTGCGCCTGCACATTATGGGCGGCGTGGACGACGAGGAATATGGCGCCGAGTGCCATGCGCTGGTGGAGACATTGGGCGTGCGTGACTTGATCTTTACCGGTCGCGTCAATGTGGTCGAGTACATGGAAAAGCTCGACTTTACCATTTTGACGAGTATCTCGGAGGGCCAGCCGTTGAGCGTGCTGGAATCGCTGGGCGCGCGTCGCCCCTGCGTGACGACCGAGGTCGGCTGCTGCCGTGAGCTGCTCGAGGGCGCCCCCGGCGACGACTTTGGCGTGGCTGGATTCGTGAGCCCGCCCATGTATCGCAAGGGTCTGGCCGATGCCATGGAGCGCATGTGCGCGAGCCGTGCCCGCCGCCTGGAAATGGGGGAGCGCGGTCAGCGTCGCGTGGCGACCTACTACCTACACGAGCAGATGCTCGCCAACTATCGCGCGCTGTACGACGAGACGGCTCGTGCGTTTGACCTGTCCAGAGAGGGGGTGTAGCCGGTGGCCGGAATCGGTTTTGAGCTCAAGCGCCTGTTTAAGCGCAAGGGTCTGTTTGCCACGATGCGCGCCTATGGCTACGCCGGCATCGTGTGCACGGGCCCCATGCTGCTGGGCGTGCTGCTGCAGGTGGGCATTTTGGTGCTATGCGGTCTGTGCGGTGTGGGCCGTGCCAACCAGGACCTGCTGGTGTGCATGGTGACCTATACGCTGCTGGCCTCGCTTACGCTCACAAGCTTTTTCTCCATGCCGGTCACGCGCTTTTTGGCCGACATGCTCTTTGCCGAGCGCGAAGGAGAGATCTTGCCATCGTTTTGGGGCTCCAATGCCATCATGCTCGTTGTGGGCACCGTGCTCTACGGCGTCTTTTTGCTGTTCTCGGGCGCTACGCTTATGCAGGGGCTGCTGTGCCTGTGGCTGTTCAACATTATGATCGTCAACTGGAACGGCATGAGCTATCTCACGGCCATCAAGGATTACCGCGGCATTCTGTGCAGCTTTGCCGCGGCCATTGGCGTGGCATGCCTGTGCGCCCTGGCCGCGCTGGCACTGGTGCTGCCGCCCGTCGAGGGCCTGCTGGGCTCGATCGCCCTGGGCTACGGTGTGATGCTTGCCTGGGACGTGGTGCTGCTGTACCGGTATTTTCCTCAGAGCGATCGCAGCCCCTGGCTCTTTTTGCGCTGGCTCGACCATTTTATGCCGCTCGCGCTCACGGGCCTATTTACCAATTTGGGACTCTTTGCGCACCTGGTGATTATTTGGGCAGGGCCCATTGGCGTGCAGGTCAAAGGCCTGTTTTACGGCGCGCCCTATCATGATGTGCCGGCGTTGCTTGCGTTTTTGACCATTCTGGTCACGACCGTCAACTTTGTGGTGTCGGTTGAGGTCAACTTCTATCCGCGCTACCGCGACTACTACAGCCTGTTTAACGACGGCGGCGTGGTGGGCGACATTGTGGTGGCCGAGGAGGAAATGCTCGCCACGCTCAACCGGGAGCTGCGGTTTTGCGCGCTCAAGCAGCTGTTTGTGACGGCGGCGGTCATCTCGCTCGAGACCACGGTGCTCTCGGCCCTGCCACTGGGCTTCAACAATCTGATGCACGGGTATTTCCGCACGCTGTGCGTGGGCTATGGCCTGTATGCAGTGGGCAACACGATTCTGCTGATCTTGCTGTACTTTACCGACTACAAGGGCGCCGTGCTTGCCTCTGGGCTGTTTGCGGGCGTGGCGGGGCTGGCGACCATCGTCTCGCTGTTCTTTCCGCAGCAGTTTTATGGCTTTGGCTTTTTGCTCGGCGCGGCGGTGTTTTTTGTTGTGGCGCTCATGCGGCTCGATACCTATACCGCCAACTTGCCGTATCGTATTCTGAGCCAGCAGCCCATTGTGGCGACCGACAAGACGGGTCGCTTTACGGAGCTGGGCTGCTTGCTCGACCGTGCCGAACAGCGCTATGAGGAGTTGCGTCTAGAGGGCGAGCCGCATGGTGCGTTTGAGCGCATGGTGGTTCGCGTGTATCGCAATCGTTGGGGAGGTCCTGATGACCGATAGGATGATGTCTCGCCGTCGCCTGTTTGAGGCGGCTGCCGGAGCGCTGCTGCTTTCGGGCTGCTCGTCTCAGGACGAATCCTCGACAAAAAAGACCAAGAAGCAGGACAAGATTAAAAAGGCCGATGCGTCTAGCGAGACCAAGCACCTTCGCGACAGGGATGAATTGTACGAGGTCTACGATGACTCGGGCATCGTATGTATGTACCTGACGGTCTCGCGCGGTAACAGCTCCGAGAATACCGACCATAGCTGGGCCGAGATCAATACCTACTCGGTCTACGACTATGCCGACATGGGCGTGACACGCTATCAGGTTATGGGCCTGCTGCAGCCAGGCGATGATAAGGGCCCCGTTGCCGGTGAGGTCGGTTATGGTGAAGAGGCTCCCAACGCTACCGTGCAAGTGCGCGGTCAGACGTCGAGTACCTATACGCAAAAGAACTACAAGGTGGAGCTCAAAAAGGGCAAGGGCACGTGGCGTCAGCAGCGCGCGATTGCGCTTAACAAGCATATGGGCGAGGGCATGCGCTTTCGTAACAAGATGGCCTACGATCTGATTCGTGGCATTCCCCAGATGATGGGCCTGCGCACGCAGTTTGTGCACTTATGGGTGTGCGACCAGACCGAAAAATCTAACGACACCTTTGAGGACTACGGTCTGTTTACGCAGGTCGAGCAGCTCAACAAGACGGCGCTCAAGGCCCACGGTCTGGATAAGAGCGGGCATCTGTATAAGGTGAACAGCTTCGATTTCCATCGCTTTGAGGACACCATTAAGCTCACCGATGACCCCGACTATAACCAGACGGCGTTTGAGGGCATGCTCGAGATTAAGGGCGACTCGGACCATACCAAGTTGATCGAGATGCTCGATGCGCTCAACGACGATGCTCAAAAGATCGACGATGTGCTCGACACCTACTTCGATACCGAGAACCTGGTCTATTGGATGGCGTTTCAGATCTTGACGGGTAATTGCGATACGCAGAACCGTAACTGCTATCTGTACAGTCCGCTTAATTCCAAGGTTTGGTACATCCTGGATTGGGATAACGACGGCATGCTGCGCAAGCTCGAGTTGAGCCTGACGGGATTCTCGGATTATGCGAGCTGGGAACGCGGCGTGAGCAACTACTGGGGCAACGTGCTGTTTAACCGCGCGTTGCGCAGCAAGTCGTTCCGCAGCGAACTCGATAGCGCCGTCAAGGACCTGCGCTCGTATTTGACCGAAGAGCGTCTGGGCAAGATGGTCGAGCATTATCGCGAGGTCACGGAGCCGCTCGTCTTTGCTGCGCCCGACCTGGAGAATCTGCCCGTGACGAAGGATGAATACGAGCAGATTGCCGCGGCGATTCCTTCCGAGATCGAGGAGAACTATAAGAGCTACTGCGAAAGCTATAAAAAGCCCATGCCGTTCTACATTGGCGTGCCGCAGATCGATAACGGCAAGCTGCGCATTAATTGGGACGCGTCGTACGACTTTAAGGCGCGTGACATTCGCTATACCGTGGAGCTTGCGCGCGATTACGCCATTACTGACGTGATCTTTAAGGCCGAGGACGTGCTGCTGCCGGAGGTAACGTGCGATGCGCCCGATACCGGCCAGTACTTTGTGCGCGTGCGCGCCACCAACTCCGACGGCTATACGCAAGATGCGTTTGACTACTATGTGACCGACGATGGCAAACAGTACGGCATGAAGTGTTTTTACGTGCAGGACGGCGGTAAGGTCGTGGAGGACACGTATGAGGAGGGCTAGCGCGCTGCTCGAGCGTCTGGCGGCTCCGCCCGCGCGAACCACGCAGGAGCGTTACCGCCACGAGCTCAAGTACCTCATCAACGAGGGCGAGCACGCTGCGCTGGCCTGCCGCATGGCGCCTGTTTTTAAGCTGGACAAGCATGCGCAGGCGGGCGGTTACACCATTCGTAGCTTGTACTTCGATGACTACTGCAACTCGGCCTACGAGGAAAAAGACGCCGGCATTCTCATGCGCAAAAAGTATCGCGTGCGCATCTATAACGGCAGCGACAAGGTGATTAAGCTCGAGCGCAAAAAGAAGTACGGCAGCTGGATCTATAAGGAGGACGCGCCGCTCACGCGCGGTGAGTTTGAGCAGATCCTGGCCGGCGACTACGACTTTTTGCTGCGGAGCCCCCACCAACTCTGCCGTGAGTTCTACATCGAGTGCATCTGCAATATGATGCGCCCGCGGACCATCGTGGATTACGAGCGCGAGCCGTGGGTGATGGACGAAGGCACCGTGCGCATCACGTTTGACATGAACGTGCGCGCGGCTGTGGGAAGTTTCGATATCTTTGACGCGACCCTGCCCGCGCTGCCCGTGCTGGAGCCGGGCAAGCTGGTGATGGAGGTTAAGTTTACGGAGTTTTGCCCGCAGCTGGTGCGCGATATGGTACCGCCGGGCGCGGCGGAGCTCACGGCGGTCTCCAAGTACTGCCTGTGCTACGAAAAGACCGCCTACTTGCGCGGCTTTAACTACTGGGATCGGATTATGAGAACCGAGGGGATATTTAGACCATGAGCACCAGGGACTTTTTTAAGAACTCCGTCTTGGAGGCGTTTGGCCAGGTCGACCCTGCCAAGATCGGTCTGTCGCTGCTCGTGGCGCTCGCCATGGGCATCCTGATCTATTGCGTGTACAAGCGCTTCTTTACCGGCGTGGTGTACTCGCGCAGCTTTGCCGTGACGCTCGTGGGCATGTGCGTGCTCACCTGCATGGTCACGCTCGCTATCTCGACGAACGTGGTCATCTCGCTCGGTATGGTCGGTGCTCTGTCTATCGTCCGCTACCGTACGGCGGTCAAGGATCCGCTCGACTTGCTGTATCTGTTCTGGGCCATTACCACGGGCATTACGGCGGGCGCTGGCATGTATGCACTCGTGGGGCTGACGGCAGTGGTGATTGTGGCGATGATCGCCGGCTTTGCGAGCCACCAGGACAAGGCGCGCGTGTACATGATGGTCATTCACTATACGGGCCAGACCACCGGCGACGACATCGTGCGTGCCTTTGGCCGCACCAAGTTTACGGTGAAGTCCAAGACCATGCGCGGCGACAAGGTGGAGATGGCCGTTGAGGTGTTCTCGGACGGTGTGGATATGCCTTATGCCGACGCCATTCGCGCGCTCGATGGTGTGGAGGACCTGACGTTGATTCAATACAACGGCGAATACCACGGCTAACTTTGTTCCGTCGTTCTGACGAACGCCGGACCGCTCGACGCTGCGTGGGCATCTGCCGGGCTATTATGTTCCGGCGTTCTGACGAACGCCGGACCGCTCGACGCTGCGCACGCATCTGCCGGGCGATCTGCCGCTCAAACCGTCGCTCGCGTACATAAAGTACGCTTCGCTCCTCTTTCGCGGCACCTCGCTACGGCAGCTGCGCGCTCGCTGACGTTTGCTTGACCTGGGCTGTTGAAATGATCCATGTGGCTCGTCCCATTTGCTCAATTTGCCGGTATGGGTTGGGTATTATTGTGTAAGCGATTTCAATGACAGGGGTGCTCGTGGTAAAGATGAAAGATGTGGCCGAGCTGGCAGGCGTTTCGAGCGCCGCCGTCTCGCGCTACCTCAACGGTGGATATATCTCGGCGGATAAGGCCGAGCGCATTAAGCAAGCGATTGAGCTGACCGGATACGTGCGGTCCAGCCAGGCTCGCGCGCTGCGCACCGGTTCCGCCAAGCTCATCGGCGTCATCGTGCCTAAAATCAACTCGGAATCCGTAAGCCGCATTACCGCCGGTATTGGCCAGGTGCTCGGTCGCCGTGGCTACCAGATGCTGCTCGCGAATACTGACAACGTGGCCGAGCGTGAGCTTGAGTATCTTGACCTGTTCCAGAACCACCCGGTCGATGGCATCGTGCTCGTGGCAACCATGATTACCGACGAACATCGTGCGGCCATTGCGTCTTGCCGTGTGCCCATTGTGCTGATCGGCCAAAACGTCGAGGGCGCGGCGTGCGTCTATCACGACGATTACGAGGCTGCCTTTGAGCTGGGCCAGGCGCTCGCGAAGCGTGTGGATGGCAAGATTGCCTATATTGGAGTTACCGAAGAAGACCGCGCGGCCGGTTATGACCGCCGTCGCGGTTTTGAGGCCGGCTTGCGTGCCGCGGGCAACCCGCTCGATGCCGCCTTGATTCGCCTGGGCTCGTTTACGCTCGACTCGGGCTATGGTGCGGCGCGTGAGCTGCTTTCCGTCGACCCCGATGTTTCGTTTATCGCGTGCGCGACCGACACCATGGCGGCGGGCGCGCTGCGTGCCATCGATGAGGTTCGCGGCATGGGCGAGGGTATACACCGCGTGAGCGGTTTTGGCGACAACGCGTTTTTGCGCGCGCTGACGGGCGGCATTCCCACCGTGCATTATGGCTACCTGAGCAGTGGCGTCGAGGCGACCAATATGTTGCTCAACACGCTCGATGGCGTGGAGGGGGAGCGCGGTCTCAAGACGCTCAAACTCGGCCATCAACTTATGAATGTCTAGGCTTTGGGCATGTCTGCCCTCCTTTGAGGCCCCTGTTTTTGCCGTAAAACTACCATTCACCGGCTTTTTCCTACCGTTCACCCTTCTGTGAAAACGATTACAGACATATGAAACTGAAAACGATTACAGTGTAAGTGTCAAAGCTGGCCGGGTGCACATGCGCCCGTTGGAGGAAAGGGAAGTCATGGACTACCGCAAATCAGCCCAAGAGGTGCTCGACAACATCGGTGGCGCCGACAACGTTGTTTCGGCCGCACACTGCGCCACGCGTCTGCGCCTGGTGATTGCCGATAACGCCAAGGTCGACAAGGAGGCCCTCGAGAATATCGACGGCGCCAAGGGCGTCTTTGAGGCCCAGGGCCAGCTCCAGATTATTTTTGGCACTGGCACCATCAATAAGGTCTACGACGAGTTCATTGCGCTCAGCGGCGTCGAGGCTGCCACCAAGGCCGAGGTCAAGGAGGCCGCGGCGCAGCAGCAGAACATCTTTATGCGTGCCATTAAGGTGCTCGGCGACGTCTTTGTCCCCATCATCCCCGCCATCGTGGCTTCGGGCCTGCTGCTGGGCATTATGAGCGCCCTCAACTTTATGGCCTCCAACGGCTTTATCGCGCTCGACACCAATAACTTTATTTATAAGATTGCCGATCTGGTCTCGGGAACGTCCTTTGGCATTCTGCAGATCCTAATCGGCTACTCCGCGGCCAAGGCCTTTGGCGCCAACCCGTATCTGGGCGCCGTCGTCGGTGGTGCGTTTATCAACTCCTCGCTGCAGAGCGCCTACACGGTTGCCTCCGAGGGCGTGCAGACCATGGTCACCGTCATTCCCGGTGTGTACAGCTTTGAGTGGGTCGGCTATCAGGGCCATGTGATCCCCATCGTTATCGCCTGCGCCATTCTGGCCTTCCTCGAGAAGCGCCTGCACAAGATCGTTCCCGAGATGTTCGACCTCTTTGTGACTCCGCTCGTCTCGGTGTTCGTGACCGTGCTCGTGACGCTCGTTGCCGTCGGCCCCATCTTTGTCTGGGCCGAGAACGCCATCCTCGGTCTGATCCAGGCCCTGCTGACCCTGCCCTTCGGCATCGGTTCCTTTATCGTCGGCCTGTTCTATGCTCCCACGGTCGTTACCGGTATCCACCAGATGTACACCGCCATCGATCTGGGCCAGCTCGCTCAATATGGCGTGACCTATTGGCTGCCCATCGCCAGTGCCGCCAACATCGCTCAGGGTGGTGCCGCGCTCGCCGTTGCCTTTAAGACCCGCGATGCCAAGATCAAGGGTCTGGCGCTTCCTTCGGCCCTGTCCGCCTTCATGGGCATTACCGAGCCTGCCATCTTTGGTGTGAACCTGCGCTTCTTTAAGCCCTTCATCGCCGGCTGCATCGGCGGCGGTTGCGGTGCCCTGGTCTGCGCGCTTACCTCGCTTGCTGCCTCCGGCACGGGCGTTACCGGTATCTTCGGTATCCTGCTGTGCCTGGCCCAGCCCGTGCAGTACGCGATCATGTTTGCGGTCGCCGCGGTCGTTTCCTTTGCTATCTCGTTTGTCCTGTACAAGGACGAGCCCAAGGCTTCTGAGCAGGCGTAGGATTCGCGTAAACAAAACGCCCGCAGGCTCCATCCTGTGGGCGTTTTGTTTATCTGGAACCCTTGATTTGAGCGTTCGTTGATTTAATTCGATTGGATACCGACATGTCTAACGCACTTCAGCGCGATCTTGCCAAGCTCGTTGCCAATATGGATGTAGCGGCCGCCGAGCGTGGCCACGGGCCCTATGCTCAGCATTTTCATATTATGCCGCCCACGGGCTGGCTCAACGACCCCAACGGGCTTTGCCAGGCCGATGGCGTGTTTCACGCATACTTCCAGTATGCTCCGTTTGATGTGAACGGCGGCGTCAAGATGTGGGGTTATGCCACGAGCCGCGACCTTATGAACTGGGAGTATGTTGGCGCGCCACTGCTTCCCGACGAGCCGTTCGACTGCCATGGCGTGTATTCGGGCTCGGCATTGGTCGAGGACGGTCGCATTCGCGTGCTCTATACCGGCAACGTTAAGCTCCCCGATGCGGACGGCGTTTTTGACTATGTCAACTCCGGCCGTCGCGCCGACACCGTGTATGTCGAGAGTGTCGATGGACAGACGTTCAGCCAAAAGCGCGTGGTGCTGGCGTCCGAGGATTATCCCGAGGATCTGACGTGCCATGTGCGCGATCCCAAAGTGTGGCGCGATGAGGCCGGTCGCTATCACATGGTGCTGGGCGCGCGTCGTCGCGTGGATGGGCCGCATATTGAGAGCCGTTTTTGTGCGATGCACGGCGAGGGTGCCGGTCGCGATGTGGGCGAGATCTTGGTGTACGGCTCGGCTGACATGCTTAGTTGGGGGCTCGAGACCCGCGTGTGTACGCCCGAGCGCTTTGGGTTTATGTGGGAGTGTCCGGGATACCTTGAGCTTGAGGCGGATGGCGGCGTACCGGCGAAGTGGCTGTCCTTCTCGCCCCAAGGTCTTGAGGGCGGTCGTTGGGACTGCGGCAATGTGTATGCCGCTGGCTACATGCCTGTATCGGGCGACATTACCGGTGGTGACGGTGCCTATGAGCTGGGCGAGTTCCGCCTGTGGGACGCCGGTTTTGACTTCTATGCTCCGCAGGAGTTCACGGCCGAGGACGGTCGCCACATTCTGATCGGCTGGATGGGCATGCCCGATGAGCCGACCTATGACAACGCACCCACCGTGGTGTGCGGCTGGCAGCACTGCATGACGGTGCCGCGCGAGCTTACAGCCGGTGCCGGCGGCGTGGTGCTGCAGCAGCCGGTGCGCGAGATCGAGCACCATTATGCCTCGGTGCGTGTGGGGGAGGGCTCGTTGGAGGTTGCCGGCGATACCTGCTTTGACGTTGTTGTTGACGGTGTCGACGGCGCGTTTGCCGCGACCGTTGATGGCGAGCTGAAGCTTGCGTTTGTGCCCGCCGAGGGCGAGCTGTCCGCGCGCTTTGAGATGCGATTTACCGATGAGGGTCGCGCTTCTGCCGGTTGCGGTCGTACCGTGCGCTGGGAGCCCGTCGACGAGGTTCGTAACGTTCGCATTGTCGGCGATGCCTCGTCGGTCGAGGTGTTTGTGAACGATGGCTCGCTCGTATTCTCGACGCGCATCTATCCCGAGGCCTATGGCGTGACCATTGACGCTCCGGGTGCGAGCGTGAACTATCACACGCTCAACATCTAGGCGATTTGTCGCATATCGGCGCTATACTGCAGCCGTTGCCCGCGATGCGGGGAACACCCGCATCGTGGGTTTTTGTTTTGAAGGGACGGTACCGTATGGGCGTGCAGCAGCTAGAAGATGCCTGGGCTTTGAAAGCCGGCGCGCGTGAGGCGCGTCTTGTTGCGGCTTCGCATGTGCCGGCGGCGCTGTCGCTGCTGGGAATCGTGCGTCCCGGTGACCGCCTGGTGGCCTTTGCGGATGACTTTGCCGATGCGTTTGCGAGCGGCTTTGATGCCTGCGATGTGGCTATGGTGGATGAGCCGTCGGCCGCAGCGTTTGCCGCCGCGTCCGAGGGCTTTGCCGGTTCGTTTGAGGTCGAGGGGCCGCACCTGTGGTGGTTCGTCAACTCCATCGGCGGGTTTGGTCTGCGTGTGCCTGACCTTCGCGCTCTGGGTCGCGCGGCTCGCGAGGCCCGTGCGCTGCTCGTGGTGGATAACACCGTGGCAAGCGTCTTTGGGTGCGATCCGCTGCGTTTAGGTGCTGTGCTGTCCCTTGAGGCACTCGATCGTGTGTGTGCCGGTGAGGCTCCACGCAAGCTCGTAGCCGCCTCGGTCGCGCGCTCGCAGCTCAAGCGCCATCGTGTGGATGCCGCTGCCGAGTGCGCGCATGCGCTGATCGAGGGGTGCGGCGCGTCGGCGCTCGACCTTTCTACCGAGGAGGCCGACGTGCTGGAGCGCGGGCTTTCCTCGCTCGACGCCCGCATGCAGGCACATTTCGACCGTGCCCGTGCGCTGGCTGAATACTTGGCCGCGAACGAGATGGTGCGCAACGTGCGCTACCCTGGGCTGAGTTCGCATCCCGACCATGTGGCTGCAACGGGAATTCTCGAGCACGGCTTTGGCCCGGCGGTTGAATTTGACCTTATTGAATGCAGCGCGGGTGAGCTGTTCGATGCTTTGCCGGGGGAGTTCCGTACATCGCCCGCCGGCGGCGCAACGACGCGCCTTTCGGCCCCACGCGGCAAGCAGGGGAGCACCATCCGCCTCTTTGCCGGTGCTGACAACCCACTGATCGTGGCCGCCACCCTAGACAACGCCCTCCGCAACTAGCTAAATCATCCTCGACTCCATAAGTTGCGGTGAAATAGGGATTGATTTACGGCTTTAACCGCATAAACAGTCCCTATTTCACCGCAACTTATGAGAGGGGGTTGTGTAGCTATAAAGCCCCGTCCTAAATTGTCTACTTTTTGATGCTGGCGATGAGGTCGTTGGCTTTTGTGGCGATGACGTTGTTGATGTCGGCCTGCAGCTCCTCGTAGACCGCGATGGCTCGCTCGCCGGCGGGGGTGAGGGTGGATCCGCGGGCGCCGTCGCGCTCGATGAGCTTGCAGCCCAGCTGTCCTTCAGCCTCGTTCACGATGCGCCAGGCCTTGGAATACGCCATGCCCATGCTCTTGGCGGCGCGGTTGAGCGAGTGCTCGCGGGCAATACCCTGCAGCAGCAAGACGCAGCCGTGACCAAACACGCCCGGCAGATCCTTGTCGCACGCTTGAATGACCAGTTTCGCCGTCGTCTTGTACTCCATACGCTCCACGTCTCCCCGCTAAAGTGTTTGCTGGGCAAACGCAAAGCCTGCGTCAAGCCCTCGTGTGCTCTTCTTAAATCATGCATTGTAGCAGTCAAAGTGCGTTAAGATACTTCCCCAGTATTGGGCGCCCAAGGTTGGGCTGGGTCCTACGAGGCCTGCAGCCGACCGGTCGCATGGAAAAAGGAGAAACATGGCTACGTTCTTTCCCGGTGAGTCCCACACGTTTTCGGAGTATCTGCTGGTCCCTGGTTACTCGTCCTCGCAGTGCATCCCCAACAACGTCTCTCTTAAGACGCCGCTGACCCGCTTTAAGCGCGGCGAGAAGCCGGCAATCACCCTGAACATCCCCATGGTTTCCGCCATCATGCAGTCCGTCTCGGGCGTCGACATGGGTGTCGCGCTCGCTACCGAGGGCGGCCTGTCCTTCATTTACGGTTCCCAGAGCGCCGAGTCCGAGGCCGCTATGGTCAAGGCCGTTAAGGATCACAAGGCCGGCTTCGTTCAGTCCGATTCCACGTTGACCCCCGACATGACCATGGAGCAGGTCATCGAGCTCAAGGATAAGACCGGTCACTCCACCATGCCGGTCACCGACGACGGCACTCCCAAAGGCAAGCTCCTGGGTATCGTCACCAGCCGCGACTATCGTCCCAGCCGCGATGACCACCAGACGAAGGTCTCCGAGTTCATGACCCCGCGTGAGCAGCTCATCGTGGGCGACAAGAACATCAGCCTCAAGGTTGCCAACGACGTCATCTGGGATAACAAGCTCAACGCCCTGCCCATCGTCGACGACTACGATCACCTGATGGGCATCGTCTTCCGCAAGGACTACGACAGCCACAAGACCAACCCCAACGAGCTGCTCGACGGCGATAAGCGCTACATGGTCGGCGCCGGCATCAACACCCGTGACTATGCCGAGCGCGTGCCGCTGCTCATCGAAGCCGGCGCCGATGTCCTGTGCATCGACTCTTCCGAGGGCTTCAGCGAGTGGCAGAAGCGCACCATCGAGTGGATTCGCGCCAACTACGGCGAGGACGTCAAGGTCGGTGCCGGTAACGTCGTCGACGCCGAGGGCTTCCGCTTCCTGGCCGACTGCGGTGCCGACTTCATCAAGGTCGGTATCGGCGGCGGTTCCATCTGCATTACCCGCGAGACCAAGGGCATCGGCCGCGGCCAGGCCACCGCGCTGATCGACGTCTGCCGTGCTCGCGACGAGTACTACGAGGAGACCGGCGTCTACGTGCCCGTGTGCTCCGACGGCGGTATCGTCTACGACTACCACATGACGCTCGCCCTTGCCATGGGTGCCGACTTTATGATGCTGGGCCGCTACTTCGCCCGCTTCGACGAGAGCCCGACCGAGCGCGTCAACGTCAACGGCCAGTACATGAAGGAGTACTGGGGCGAGGGTTCCGCGCGTGCTCGCAACTGGCAGCGCTACGACCTGGGCGGCGCCGCGAAGCTCAGCTTCGTCGAGGGCGTCGATTCCTACGTTCCCTACGCCGGTTCCCTTAAGGACGGTGTGGGCGGAACGCTCTACAAGGTCAAGTCCACGATGTGCAACTGCGGTGCCCTCTCGATCCCCGAGCTCCAGGAAAAGGCGCGCCTAACGCTGGTCAGCTCCACCTCCATCGTCGAAGGCGGCGCTCACGATGTAGTCGTGAAGGATTCTCAGCAGAGCGTCAGCTACCGCTAAGCGGCTTTCCCAAGCACTGCACCTTGCCGTTCAAACCGTCGCTCGCGTACCAAAGTACGCGTCGCTCCTCTTTCACGGCAATCTGCGGCACCTGGAAAACCCGTTCGTGCTAGAACGAGTTTCAGACAAAGGTTGAGTTTCAACCACGTTATTTAGATAAAGCGAGATGCATGCAAGTCGCAGGCATCTCGCTTGTCGTATTTGCTATCATCATGCGAGTTAACCTTAGGGTCGGTCGGCTTGGCTTTGTTCGCTACAAGTTCCGCACGCAAAGAAGAGCACTTAATGTGCTCTTCGTCTTGCGCAGGACTGTCCGCAGTAGCGAATAAAGCCAAGCCGACCGACCCCAGCTAAGATTAAAGGAGCTGATATGTGCGATTGCACAGATCATAAGGACGAGATCCCTGCTTACGACGCGCAGGCCATTGAGTCCAAGTGGATGAAGGCCTGGGAGGACTCCAACCTCTTTGCCGTCGACACCGACGACAGTAAGCCCAAGAAGTACGTGCTCGAGATGTTCCCGTATCCGTCGGGCGACCTGCACATGGGCCACGCGCGCAACTATACCATCGGCGATGCCATGGCCCGTCAGGCCCGCATGCGCGGCTACGACGTGCTGCACCCCATCGGCTTCGATGCCTTTGGCCTGCCTGCCGAGAACGCCGCCATCAAGCACAACACGCAGGCTGCCGTCTGGACGTACAAGAACATGGACCAGGCGCTTTCCACGATGAAGCGCATGGGTTTCTCCTACGATCTGGATCGCATGGTCAAGACCTGCAGCCCCGATTATTACCGCTGGGGCCAGTGGATCTTTGAGAAGATGTGGGAAAAGGGCCTGGTCTACCGCAAGAAGAATCCGGTCAACTGGTGCCCCACCTGCAAGACCGTTCTGGCTAACGAGCAGGTGACCGAGGGCAAGTGCTGGCGTTGCGGCACCGAGCCCGAGAAGCGTGACCTGGAGCAGTGGTACTTCAAGATTACCGAGTACTCCCAGGAGCTGCTCGACGATCTGGAGAAGCTCCCCGGCTGGCCCGAGCGCGTCAAGCAGATGCAGGCCAACTGGATCGGCCGCTCCGAGGGCGCCGAGGTCGACTTTACCCTGTGCGACCAGGATGGCGAGCCCATCGAGGGCGATGAGGGCAAGATCACCGTCTTCACCACGCGTGCCGACACGCTCTTCGGTGTGTCCTTCTTTGTCCTGGCTCCCGAGTACGCCGGCCTGCACGAGCTCGTCGAGGGCACGGAATACGAGGAGGCCGTGACCAAGATCGTCGAGGACTCCAAGCATATCTCTGCCGTCGAGCGTGCCCAGGGCACCCTCGAGAAGCACGGCGCCTTTACCGGCCGCTACGTGGTGAACCCCGTCAACGGCGAGAAGGTCCCCGTGTGGGTTGCCGATTATGTTGTTGCCGACTACGGCACCGGCGCCGTCATGGCTGTTCCCTGCGGCGACCAGCGCGACTTTGAGTTTGCCCGCAAGTATGACCTGCCGATCGTGCCGATCATCCTGGACGATGACGATCGTGCTGCCGTCGAGGCTAGTGGCGAGACCATCGATACCTTCCATGCCGAGACCGTCGACTGGGATTGCGCCCACGCTGCCGAGGGCACGCTTGTCCAGTCCGGCAAGTACACCGGCATGCGCGGCGGCAAGCACTCCGAGGGCGAGGCCGCGATCGTGGCCGACCTCGAGGCCATGGGCTGCGGCCGTCGCAAGGTCGAGTTCCGTCTGCGCGACTGGCTCATCAGCCGCCAGCGTTACTGGGGCAACCCCATCCCGGCCATCCACTGCGAGCACTGCGGCATCGTGCCCGTGCCCGAGGACCAGCTGCCGGTGACGCTGCCCGAGAACCTGGACCTGGGTGCCGGCGAGACCCTCGCCGAGTGCAAGGAGTTCTACGAGACCACCTGCCCGGTCTGCGGTCGCCCGGCCAAGCGCGAGACCGATACCATGGACACCTTTACCTGCTCCAGCTGGTATTACCTGCGCTATACCGATCCGCACAACACCGAGCTGCCCTTCTCCCGCGAGGCCGCCGACCGTTGGATGCCCGTCGATAACTACATCGGTGGCATTGAGCACGCCATTTTGCACCTGCTCTACAGCCGTTTCTTTACCAAGGCGCTGCGCGACCTGGGCCTGCTGAGCGTGGACGAGCCCTTCACCAACCTGCTGTGCCAGGGCATGGTCAAGGACGAGAACGGCGACACCATGTCCAAGTCCAAGGGCAATGTGGTGCCCCCGAGCTCGGTTATCGAGCCCTACGGCGCCGACACCATGCGTCTGGCGATTCTGTTTATCGCCCCGCCCGAGAAGGACTTCGACTGGGATCCCAAGGCCGTCGAGGGCGCCAACCGCTTTATCAAGCGCGCCTGGCGTATCGTGTGGCAGCTCGTCCAGTCGGGTGACGCCAACGTGGCCTTCGACAAGTCCGCGCTCGACGAGACCGCGATGAAGCTCTACCGTGAGCGTCACCGCACCATTGCCAAGTGCACCGAGGACTTCGATCGCGGTCAGTTCAACACCGCGATCTCGGCCGTCATGGAGCTCGTCAACGCGGCGAGCGCCTACCTCAACGCCACCGAGGGCGCTGCCCGCGACGAGGCCCTGTGCTACGGCGTGGCCAAGGACATCGTGAGCGTCCTGGCGCCTATCTGCCCGTTCTGGGCCGACGAGCTGTGGCACGAGGCGCTCGGCTGCGAGGGCAACGCCTACACCGCCGCCTGGCCCGAGTTCGACCTGGCCGAGTCCATCGAGGACACGGTGCAGATCGTCGTCCAAGTGCTCGGCAAGGTCCGCGGCCGCGTCGACGTTGCCCGCGATGCCTCCAATGAGGATATGCAGGCTGCCGCCGAGGCCGCCGTCGCCAAGTGGCTCGAGGGCAAGACGGTCGTCAAGGCCATCTGCGTGCCTGGCAAGCTGGTTAACCTGGTGGTCAAGTAAGCGCTGTGCGCATAGCTGACATGAAAATGCGAGGGACGATTCTGCAGGGAGTCGCCCCTCTTTTTGGTTATGGATACTTGCGGCAACACCCAATTATCCATTTCTTGTGGAGAACCTGTGCTCACGCTGACCTGCGGGTTTGTGTTGTGGTTGCACGTTAGTGCAGGTATTGGTATAGTTTGCTTGCAAATGAAGTTGTAATTGAAAGAAGTGGGGTTTCGGCCCCGCTTCTTTTTTGTATGGATGGAGGTGCCGCAATGGTCAAGACCAAGACCGAGCAGGCGATCATCGACGCGCTCGAGGCCGTTGCTCCCCAGCACGATGTCGACATCGTCGACGTTGAGCTCGTGGGTGCCACCAAGGCCCCCTGCGTGCGTGTGCGTATCGAGGGTGCCGAGGGTCAGAGCCTGTCGCTCAATGACGTCACGGCCAACACCAAATGGGTCGGCGATGTGATTGAGGAGCTCGACCCCATCTCTTCGAGCTATACGCTCGAGGTGTCGAGCCCGGGTATGGCGCGCCCGCTGCGCCGCCCGCGTGACTTTGCCCGCTTTGTGGGCAAGAACTGCGAGCTCACCGCCGGAGCCGTTGCCGTCTGGATCGATAAAGCCGCTGCCCGTCATGCCGAGCACGGCGTCGTGCGCTGAGGCGATGGCCTCGAGCTGCTGGCCCCAGCTGCCGATATAGGCGGAAGGCGCGTTATACAGCTGCGAAGGATCCTTGGCGATGGCGAGCACGCCCTGATAGCCGCTGCCCTCCACGCGGACGAGCAGGATCTTGTTCTTTGCGTCGACGGCGAGCACCCGCTCGCCCATGGCGGTGTAGATATCGGTGCCGTCGTCATTCAGACCGGCTTCATTGATATAGATGTTGTCCCAGCCGTTGGCAGTCACATCGGGATGGGCGCTGACGTAGTCCTCAAACGAAATGCGGTTCAGCTCCCAGAACAGCTCATAGAAGCGCTCCTCGTCCGTCTGGGACGTCGGCTCCGTCGGAGCGGTCGTTTCGCCGTTTTTGCCCGTTGCGTCGGAGGCGGAGATCTTGTCCCAGGTACTGATCTTGCCCTCCTGATCCTTGCGGGCCTGATCCTGACGGGCCACGACCTCGTCGATCATATAGGAAGGCAGGAACCATTTGGCAAGCCACTGATGGGAGAGCGTGTTCATGGCGGTCTCAATATAGGCCTCACGGAGCGATTTGATCGCCGGGATATCCGTGAAGACCACAAAGCAGTAAAGACCCTCCAGTGCCAGGACGATCGTCAGCAGCACGGCGGCCACACGCAGACCACGGTTCGGTTTTTTCGCCTTTTTCCGGCGTTTCTGCGCCTGCTCGGAAGGATCCGGTTCGTATTGCCGATCGCGGGGATCGGTCTCGTTGCGTTTGATGGCGCATTCCTCCTTTAGACATTTTTCCTACATTCTAGCACATCCGGCATGCGGAGTAAATATGGGAAGTTTTGCGGTTTTGTGAATTTTTCGATGTCTCCGCGCCGATGTACAACGATTTGACGGGAAAACGGCCGAAATGTTCGGCATGCCGCCACCAAATTTTCGGGGCTGCCGGTTTATTTCTGTGCGGGGCGGAGATAGGAGTCCGTGCTGACCTCTCCCGCCAGAATGCGGCGGTAGTCCGCCAGATTGCGCTTGAGCAGATTGGGCGTGTCCAGCTCATAGGGACAGCGGCTCTTGCACTGGCCACAGCCGAGGCAGTGCTCGATCTTCTCCATTTCGGCCTGCATGGCGGGGGCCAGCCAGCTCTCGGACGGCGCGCGGCGGATCATCAGGGAGATGCGCGCGCACTGGTTGATCTGGATCCCGGCCGGGCAGGGCAGGCAGTAGCCGCAGCCGCGGCAGAATTCGCCCGTCAGCTCGCTGCGCTCCTTCTCGATAAAGCTGCGCAGCTCCGGCGTCAGCGAGACGGGAGTCCGGAAGAAGCCGAGCCACTGCTCCAGCTCCTCCGGGCGCTGGATGCCCCAGATGGGAAGCACGTTGTCATACTGCGCGATGTAGGCAAAGGCGGCGCCGGCGTTCGTGACGAGGCCGCCTGCCAGCGCCTTCATGGCGATCAGGCCCATGTTTGCTTTGCGGCAGCTCTCGGCCAGCGCGGCCTCGCGCGGCGTAGAGAGATAGCTGAAGGGATATTGCAGCGTTTCATAGAGACCGGAGGCGATGATATCCTCTGCAACGCCGATCTTGTGCGCCGTGATGCCGATATGGCGGATCTTGCCCTGCGCCTTTGCCTCGAGCATGGCCTCGTACATGCCGGTGCCGTCGCCGGGACGGTAGCACTGACCGGCCATGTGGAATTGGTAGATATCAATGTAGTCGCGCTGCAGCAGGCGCAGGGACGTTTCCAGATCGGCCCGGAGGGCCTCGGGCGTCTTGGCGGCGGTCTTCGTGGCGACATACAGGCCGTCCCAGTGCCCGCCGAAGGCAAGACCGAGCTTTTCCTCGCTGTCCGTATAGGCACGGGCCGTGTCGAAGAA
>OIWP01000971.1_pt1 | contig 39309 bp, 40 predicted proteins | sample 1587661 | NCBI WGS metagenome assembly OIWP01 (sample SAMEA3888899, study PRJEB22519) | human gut metagenome | biome: human gut; feature: human-associated habitat; material: faeces | place: Denmark | collected 2010 | reverse complement strand
ACGACCCTATAAAAATTTAAGGACTATGTTCGACCCTACAAGAATTTAAATATCCCAATTTAATAGTAATGCGATACAGGTGGCGTATCGTATTTTTTTATTGGATTTATTATTTAAAAGATTATTTAGTAACATACATAATCCGATTTCTAGAATGAGAATTCACATTTGAAGATAGATCATACTATCACTTCCTTTTTGTTTTATCTTACAGCATTGTTAGAAAGATTTCTTAGTTTATGCAGTATAATAAAGTGGGTGAGACTATGTATAAAATAATGATTGTAGAAGATGATGAACTCATCTCAAAAAAGTTAGAATCGTTTCTTAAATCTTGGAACTATGATGTTAATCGAGTTGTTGATTTTTATAATGTGATGGATGTATTTCAATCTTTCAATCCAGACTTAGTATTAATGGATATAACACTGCCTTATTTGAATGGATATTTGTGGACGGAAAAGATTCGTGAAGGATCCAAAGTTCCAATTATTTTTATTTCAAGTGCTACAGACAATATGAGTATTGTGATGGCTATCTCTAAAGGTGCGGATGATTTTGTATGCAAACCATTTGATTTAAATGTTCTAGCTGCTAAAATTACGGCAATCTTAAGGCGTAGCTATGACTTTGTATCCAATCATAATATCCTTGAATATCAAGGTGTACGCTTTAATTTAGATGATAATACGGTATGTTTTCAATCTTCTCAAATTGAACTGAGTAAGAATGAGGCTAAGATCCTACGTTTACTTATGGAAAAGAAGGGGACGATTGTATCTCGAGATAGTTTAATGGAATATTTGTGGAAGACGGACTTTTATGTGGATGAAAATGCACTAAGTGTGAATGTGAATCGTTTGCGTAAAAAGTTAGAGAGTATTGGCATTGTGGATTTTATTCAAACAAAAAAAGGATTGGGATATAAGATATGAAGTTGTTTAGTCATTATTTAAAAGATCGACGTTTGTTTATAGTTATATATACTTTTAGTCTTTTTACATGTTATGTTGTATTTAAACTCTATAATTTAGAACTTGAAGCTTTTACATATGCCTTTATGATTTTATGTGTATTATTGGTTGTTTGTTTCTTTTGGGATTACTACAAATATTATAAGAAACACCAAACCTTAGTAACACTTCAATCCAATAGTAATGTTTCTTTGTCTTGTGATCTTCAAGATTTTTCATTGATGGGAGAAGATTATCATAAAATATTAGTGGCTATGAAAGACAATCATGATGAGTATGTTATTTCTTCAGAAAACAAAATGCATGATCTAGAAGATTATTTTACGATGTGGGTACATCAGGCTAAGCTTCCCATTGCCGCAATGAAATTACTACTTGAAGATGATGAATTGAGTCGTAGTGAAATTAAGTTACAACTCTTACGTATGGATCAATATACAGATATGGTTTTAGCCTATTTACGCTTACATAGTACGCATACTGATTTCTTATTTAAAGAATTGGAGTTGGATGATTTGATTCGACAATCGATTCGTCGCTTTTCTACAGAATTTATTCGTAAACACATTCAGTTGAGTTTTAAAGAAACCGGGGATGTTATTTTGAGTGATGAAAAGTGGCTTGTGTTTGTGTTGGAACAAATTCTTTCGAATAGTCTTAAATATACCAATGAAAATGGTTTGATATCTATATATATGAAGTCTAAACATGTTTTAGTTATTGAAGATACGGGTATTGGTATTAGTGCAAGTGATCTAAGTCGTGTGTTTGAAAAAGGATATACAGGTATAAATGGACGTAGTGATAAAACGGCAAGTGGTTTAGGTCTATATTTATGTAAAAATATTTTAGATATGCTGAATCATAAAATAACGATTGAATCTAATGTAGGTAAGGGCACTCGAGTGATATTAGACCTTACGCATTTTGAAGGAAGAATTGAGTAATCTTACAATCTTGTAAGAATAGTGTTAGCTGAATCGATGGCTGCATTTTTGAATTCTTTGTAGAATTTTGGTGTACATGGAGGTAATGAATATGGCATTATTGGAAGTAAAAAATTTAAAAAAAGTATATACAACAAGATTTACACAGAATCAAGTACAGGCATTGACCAACGTAAACTTTAGTGTGAATAAAGGCGAATATGTCGCTATTATGGGTGAGTCTGGATCTGGTAAGACAACACTATTAAATATCTTGGCAGCTTTAGATAAACCAACAAGTGGACAAGTCTTATTACATGGTAAAGATATTACGCATATTTCAGAAAAAGAAATTGCGAACTTTCGAAGAGAACACTTGGGCTTTGTATTCCAAGATTTTAACTTATTAGATAATTTTAATAATCGCGATAATATTTTCTTGCCTTTGGTTTTAAGTAAGAAAAAATATCCAGAAATGAAAAAAAGATTGGATCCTATCGCAAAACAATTAGGGATTGAGGGTATTTTAGATAAGTTTCCATATGAAATTAGTGGTGGACAAAAGCAGCGTGTAGCTGTAGCTCGTGCTATCATCACAAATCCAGATCTAATTTTGGCCGATGAGCCAACGGGAGCTTTGGATTCAAAGAGTACAGAGGAACTTTTACATTTATTTGGAACAATCAATGCGAATCAACAAACAATCGTAATGGTTACTCATTCGACAAAGGCAGCAAGTCACGCTTCTCGCGTTCTGTTTATTAAGGATGGAATAATTTTCCATGAAATTTATAAGGGAAATAAGAATTTAGATCAGATGTACCAATGTATTAGTGATACGTTGACATTATTAGCTACAGGTGGTGTGCATCATGAGTAGAGCTTTCTATTTAAATTTAGCTGTAGATAATTTGAAGAAGAATGCGCGTACCATCATTCCTTATATATTAACGAGTGTCTTAACGACAATGATGTTGTATATGGTTGTTTCTTTGGCAAATAATCCACATTTAAATGAAATTGTAGGAGGAGCATCTATAAAGCAGTTATTAGGTTTTGGCACTGTGATTATTGAAATCTTTGCGTTTATTTTCTTGTTCTATACACATAGTTTCTTGATTAAAAGAAGACAAAAAGAATTCGCATTATTCTCTATATTGGGAATGGAAAAGAAACACTTAGCTCGAGTTTTGTTTTATGAAACATTAATAACTCTACTTGTTTCATTAATTTTAGGAATTGGATTAGGTGTTTTACTGGATAAAGCGATGTTTTTGGTTATCGCAAAAATGATTGGTGCAGATATTATACTCGGCTTCTACTTTTCTTTTATAGGTATGAGACAATGTGTTCTTGTGATTGGATTGATTTATGTATTGATCTATTTCTATTCTATGATTCGTATTCATATTTCAAGTCCGATTGAATTGCTTCATTCCGATCATATGGGTGAAAAAGAGCCTAAGGCCAAATGGTTTCTTTCCATTATTGGTATTCTTTGTCTAGGTATTGGATACTATTTATCAATTACTACTAAAAATCCTTTAAGCGCACTCTACGTCTTTTTTGTGGCTGTAGTACTTGTCATTATTGGAACGTATTTATTATTTACATCGATTTCGGTCACTTTCTTAAAATTAATGAAGAAAAACAAGAATTACTATTATAAGACGAATCACTTTATTAGTATTTCTGGCATGATGTATCGTATGAAACAAAATGCCGTAGGACTTGCGAATATTTGTATTCTTTCAACAATGGTTTTAGTCATGTTGTCGTCAACCCTTAGCATGTGGTCAAGTATTGATCGTGTTGTGGATTCACAATATCCAAGAGATTTTATTGGAACAGGATATGGGGAAGCTGCCAATATTGATTTTGATGAAATGAGTGAAGAATTGATTCGTATGGGCATTGTTCCAAAGAATCTTCTTGCGTATAAAGAGTTGGGTTATGCAGGATATTTAAAGAATGGCACTTTGATTACAGATTATCGTGATGAGGGAATTAATGCCGTAAATGAAATTCAAGAATTTTATTGTCTTCCATTAAAAGATATTCAAGATTATGAAAATATTAAGGGTTCTTTAAAGCCAAATGAAATCTATGTGTATTCCAATGTAGAAAAGGCTAAAGCGAAAACTTTATCTTTATTTGGAAAAGAATATGTTGTGAAGAAACAATTGGACCACTTGAGGATGGATGAAAGAAATCCCAATGTGACAGAGCATTATTATATTATTGTGGATTCAGAAAAGACTTTAGAAACGATGCAAGAAGATCAGACAAATGTGTATGGCGACGACGCGAGTACAATATATGCTAGTTATTCATTTGATTGTGATGCGAATGATCGTAGGGTTATTGAAAAATTAACTCAAAATGGAAATATAAATAATTTTATTTGGACAAATAAATCGGATCAGAAACAAGGTTTGATTGAATTATATGCAGGCATCTTATTTATTGGAATCTTCTTAAGCTTCTTATTTATCATGGCAACCATTCTGATTATGTACTACAAACAGATTACTGAAGGCTATGAAGATAAGGATCGTTTTGAAATTATGCAAAAAGTAGGTCTAGAGCAAAGTGATGTAAAGAAGGCTATTCATTCGCAAGTACTGACGGTATTCTTTATGCCATTACTTGTTGCAGGACTTCATGTTTGTTTTGCGTATCCAATGATTGAAAAGTTACTTCATTTGTTGTTTGTGAGCGATTCATGGCTTTATGTTCGAACAACATCTATGTGTTTTGTGGCTTTTGCCCTAGTCTACATTGTGATTTATGTATTAACTTCAAAAGTCTATTATGGAATTGTAAAAAGAAATGCTTAATTGGATATTGGGATTTATCTTGATTGGATTATGTATCTATATTTATTATGTAAATCATCATGGAATTTAGTACTCGAATAGAGTACTATTTTTCTTAGGTGATATATATGTTTATAAATGGATTTGACATCTTGTGGGATGAAATTGATGATTATGTGGCCGATATTAAAAGTATTCGAAGTATTGATCAATTCATGTTTAATAAGCCGGTCACTTTCTTTTGTGGAGAAAACGGAAGTGGTAAATCCACTTTATTAGAGGCTCTTGCGATTAAAAATGGATTGAATCCAGAAGGTGGAACAAGAAACTATAATTTTTCTACGTATGATTCGTATTCTAGATTGCATGAACATATGCGTTTGTGGCGTTCTAGAAAACCGGATTGGATGTATTTCTTGCGTGCAGAAAGCTTCTATAATGTCGCGACAAAAGAAATGGAGTATAGTGGTGTTTTGTCTGAAAGATATCATGATCAATCGCATGGTCAAAGTTTCTTTTCTGTATTGATGAAACAAACGAATAAAAATGGACTTTACTTTTTGGATGAACCGGAAGCGGCTTTATCTTGTCAGAATCAATTGGCATTATTATACTTGATTGAGGAATGTGTGAAACAAAATTGTCAATTTATCATTGCGACACATTCACCTATATTATTGGGTTTTCCCAATGCACAAATCTTATCATTTGATGAAGATAAGGTAGAAGAAGTGGATTATAAATCTACATCTAGCTATCAAACAATGAAATTATTTTTGGATCGGTATGATTATTTTGTGAAAGATATTCAAGAGAATAATGATGGAGGGGTATTGTGATTAAATTAATTGCGATTGGTAAGAATAAAGATAAGGCTTTACAGTCTTTAGAGAAAGAATATATGAAGCGTTTGTCGGCTTTTTGTAAGTTTAGCGAAATCGAAGTCAAGGATGAAGCAAATGAACATGTTTCTAGAGAAGCTGAAGTCTTATTGGTGAAAGAAAAAGAGGGAAATCGTGTTCTAGAAAAATTATCAGATCAAGATTTTGTGGTATTGCTTGATCTTCATGGAAAGATGATTGATTCTGAGTCGTTTGCGAAAAATTTGGATATGTGGCAAATGAAGTATTCAAATATTGTCTTTGTGATTGCGGGAAGTCTTGGACCAAGTGAAAAATTAGTTTCTAGAGCGAATTATCGTTGGAAATTATCGGATCTAACTTTTACGCATTTAATGACCCGTGTCTTGATGTTGGAACAGATTTATCGTGGTTTTATGATCAATAATGGTCGTAATTACCACAAGTAAGTGATGTAAGCGCTTTTTGTGAAATATTTTACTTGTGAAAAACTAGTCAATCAATTTATGTAGTGATATAATGGATGTGCAAAAATGACAGTAGGAGGAATATACATGACAAAGAGAACTGTTAAAGACCTTGATGTAGCTGGAAAAAAGGTCATCGTACGTTGTGATTTTAACGTGCCAAGAAAAGATGGTGTTATCACTGATGATAACCGTATCGTAATGGCTTTACCTACAATTAAATATTTAGTAGAAAACAAAGCTAGAGTTATTTTGATGTCTCACTTAGGAAAAGTTAAGACTGAAGAAGACAAAGCTAAAAACAACTTGGAATGCGTAGCCGTGCGTTTACAAGAATTGTTACCAGATGTAAAAGTAACTTTCTGCCCAGTAACTCGTGGTGAAGAATTAGAAAACGCTGTAAATGCATTAGCTGATGGTGAAATCGTATTAATGCAAAATACTCGTTATGAAAAAGGCGAAAGTAAAAACGATCCTGAATTAGGTGCATATTGGGCTAGTTTAGGTGAAGTATTCGTTGAAGATGCATTCGGATCTGTTCACCGTGCTCACGCTTCTACTGTAGGTATCCCTACAAACATTAAAGAAAACGGATTAGGATTCTTAGTTGAAAAAGAAGTTACAATGTTAGGAAAAGCTGTTGATGAACCAGCTCACCCATTTGTAGCTATCATTGGTGGATCTAAAGTATCTAGTAAGATCGATGTTGTTGACAACTTATTGAAAAAAGCTGACAAAGTTATCATCGGTGGTGGAATGGCTTATACATTCTCTAAAGCTGTTGGTGGTTCAATCGGTACTTCATTAGTTGAAGATGACAAATTGGATTTGGCAAAAGAATATTTAGAAAAAGCTGGAGACAAATTAGTTCTTCCTGTAGATAATGTAATCGCTGATGCATTCAGTGAAGAAGCTAACACTAGTGTTGCTGATGCTGGACAAATTCCTGATGGATGGATGGGATTAGATATTGGTCCTAAATCTGTTGAATTGTTCAAAGAAACTTTAGCTGGTGCTAAAACTGTAGTATGGAATGGACCTATGGGTGTATTCGAAATGCCTAAATTCGCTAAAGGTACTGAAGAAGTATGTAAAGCTATCTCTGAATTACCAGAAGCTATTACAGTAATCGGTGGTGGAGACTCTGCTGCTGCTGCAAAACAATTAGGATATGCAGACAAATTCTCTCACGTTTCAACTGGTGGTGGAGCTAGTTTGGAATATATGGAAGGTAAAACATTACCTGGTATCGCTATTATCAGCGAAAAGTAATAAGGAGATGTACTTAAGATGAGAAAACCTATTATCGTTGGAAACTGGAAAATGAACAAAAACAACGCTGAAACAAAAGCTTTCTTCGAAGCTGTTGACGGTGTTGCTGCTAGCGAAAATGCTACTTATGGAATTGGATGTCCATTTACTGATTTAAGAACTGCATTGGATCACGCTAAAAACTTAGTTGTAGCTGCTGAAAACTGCCACTTTGAAGATAGTGGAGCTTTCACTGGTGAAGTTAGTGTTCCTATGTTAGAAGAAATGGGAGTTAAATACTGCATTATCGGTCACTCAGAACGTCGTGAAATGTTCGGTGATACTGATGAAACAGTAAACAAAAAAGCAAAACGTTTAATTAAAGCTGGAATCACTCCAATCTTATGTGTTGGTGAAACAGAAGCTGATTACGATGCTGGAAACTCAGAAAAAGTAATTCGTGAAGAATTAGCTGGTTCTTTAGCTGACTTATGTCCAAAATGTGTTGGTGAAATGGTAATTGCTTACGAACCAATCTGGGCTATCGGAACTGGAAAATCTGCTTCAGTTGAAATTGCTGAAAACTGCTGTAAAATCGTACGTGACCAAGTTAAGGTTATGTATGGTGAAGAAGCTGCTGAAAAAGTACGTATCCAATATGGTGGAAGTGTTAAACCTAACAACATCGTTGAATATATGGCTCAACCAGATATTGATGGTGCATTAATTGGTGGTGCTAGTTTGAAAGAAGATAGCTTCACAGAAATCATTGAAAAAACAAAATAATTAATGATAATTTAGGCCTCAAACGAGGCCTTTTCTTTTGACAGATGCTAACCAAAAAAATAATTTAGGGTTGTTTGTGAGGTGGTTTCGTGGTAAACTAGTCATGAACTATTTTAAATAGGGGGTAGAATAAAATGAACTTTGTAGAAAATAATGGTAAAAAAGTTGCAGCGATTTTATGTGTAGCATCTGCTTTCCCTGTTGTGGCAACAGTAGTTGCAGCTAAGGAAGAACCAGGATGGCATGGTGATCGCTATGTCAATGAAGATAAAACTGTGGCAAAAGGATGGCAAGAAATCGAAGGAAAATCTTACTATTTTTCAGAAGATGGAACAGTAAATTCTTCAAAGACTGAAGAAGCAACAACAGCTAGCGTTTCAAGTAACATTACAGGGGAAGTGAAAGAAACAGTGGCAACAGCTAGTCAAGAAGCTGTAAAAGAAGAAACAGAACAAAAAGCCGCAGAAGTAGTTGAAACTCCGGTAACTACAACTGAAACTCCAGCAGAAACACCTGCTCCTGAACAGACTGAGACTCCAGCTCCTGAGCAAAATGTAACACCTGCTCCAGAACAGACTGAGACTCCAGCTCCAGAGCAAAATGTAACACCTGCTCCAGAACAGACAACTCCAGCACCAGAAGTACAAGCTCCTGCAGAAACACCAGCAACTAGTACTTTAGGGAAAAGAATTGCTGCTGAAGCACAAAAATTAGTAGGTGTAACTGATGGATTATGGTGTACACAAGTTGTACAACAAGCTTTGGCAAATGCCGGTGTAAGCGATGCTTATCAATTATGGCCAGATCAATACGCAGGTCAATATGGATACTACACTAACGATCCTCAAGTAGGTGACTTATTGTACTATAACAATGGTGGACGTGGTGTTGACCACATCGCTATCTATATTGGAAATGGACAAGCTGTTCATGGAAACTACGAAGGTAAGACTGTAATTGCTAGTGCATATTTAAGCACAGCAGCATCTCCACAATTTATTCGTGTTGTTAGATAATTTTAAACTTTTAGCTTGGCTTTTAGCCAGGCTTTTTTTGTATAATAAGATTTTGTATTGTATAATATGAGGTGGTTTTGGAGGCAAAATATTATGAATGAAGCATATAAAAATCTTGTAGAGAGAAGAAGTGTAAGAAAATATAATAACAAAAAGGTGAGTCATGATTTGGTTGAAAAAATTATTTATGCCGGGCAATGTGCACCTAGTGGCATGAATCGTCAAATCTTTGCCTTTGTCGCTGTTGAGGATGAAGAATTAGTAAAAGAATTATCTAAAAAGAATGCAGAGGTTATGAATTCATCGGCAGACCCGTTTTATGGCGCAAAAAGTTTGATTATTGTCTTCGCGGATACTCATGCACCTACATATTTATACGATGGAGCTTTGGCTATGGGGAATTTAATGAATGCTGCAAATGCCTTAGGTGTTGATTCATGTTGGATCCACCGTGCTAAAGAAGTGTTTGAAACTGAATATGGTAAAGAATTAAAAGACAAATGGGGAATACCAGAATCTTATGAAGGTATTGGACATTGTATTTTAGGCTATAGAAACGAAGAGCTTAAAAATCGCGCTGAAAGAACGTCTAAGGTGGTTTATGCATAATATACGTATTGGACAAGCGGTAGATATTCATCAGCTTGTAGAGGGTCGTAAACTTATTTTGGGCGGTGTTGAAATTGAACATTCTAAAGGACTTTTAGGACATTCGGATGCCGATGTTTTAACACATGCGATTGGCGAAAGTATTTTAGGTGCTCTTGCACTAGGTGATTTAGGAAAACATTTTCCGGATACAGATCCTAAATATAAAGATGCGAACAGTCTTGTTTTATTAGGACATATCTATGATATGATGGATGAAATGGGATATCAGATTGGTAATGTAGATGCGACTATTTTGGCTGAAAGACCTAAAATGGCACCACACATTATTTCTATGCGAACGAATATTTCAAATGCATTGCATTGTGATATAGAAGATGTTTCAATTAAGGCTACGCGTGGAGAAAAACTTGGCTTTGTAGGAAATGAAGAGGGCATTGTAAGCCTTAGTGTTTGTATATTGGAGAAAAAAGGATGAGAGTAGTAATTCAAAGGGCAAAGAACGCAAAATGTACGATAGATGGTCAAATAACAGGTCAAATTGATTATGGATATTGTATTTTTGTAGGATTCAATAATGAAGATACAAATGAAATTATTGATAAAATGATTCATAAGATTTTATTCTTGCGAATTTTTGAAGATGAAAACGGGAAGATGAATAAATCTATTCAAGACGTAGAAGGAAGTATTCTTTCTATTTCTCAATTTACCTTATATGCGGATTGTAAAAAGGGGAATCGCCCAAGTTTTACAAATGCAGGTAAGCCAGATTTAGCTACAACATTGTATGATCAATTCAATCAGAAACTACAAGAACAAGGTATGCACGTTGAAACAGGTATTTTTGGTGCTGATATGAAGATTGAATTATTGAATGATGGTCCAGTAACAATTGTATTGGATTCAAAGGAGTTATTTTAATGGAAATTATATTTGGAAATACACTTGCGGATCGAATCAAGGCGGATATGAAACAAAAAATTGATGATATCCGTGCAGAAGGGGCAAGGCTACCATTATTAAGTGTTGTACTTGTTGGAAATAATCCCGCAAGTATGTCTTATGTTCGTGGTAAAGAAAAGGCTTGTTCTTCTATTGGGATGCTTCAAAGAACAATTCGTCTAGACGAAAATGTATCGCAAAAAGAATTAAATGATGTGATTATGAGTTTGAACCTAGATTCTGAAGTCGATGGTATTTTAGTGCAAATGCCTTTACCTTCGCATTTGGATGAAACAGCAGCCTTAGAATTGATTGATCCACAAAAAGATGTAGATGGCTTACACCCCATGAATGCTGGTTGTTTACTTACGAATCGTCCAGGATTTATTCCTTGTACGCCACAAGGTGTTATGGCTATGTTAGATTCCATTGGATGTAAAGATTTATCTGGTAAACGTGCTGTGGTCTGTGGAAGAAGTAACCTTGTAGGCAAACCAATTGCGCTGTTGCTTCAAAATCGGAATGCGACAGTGACAATCGTTCATTCAAAGACACCGGATATTGAAAAGATTGCTTCACAAGCCGACATTTTAATTGTTGCGATGGGTGTTGCTCAAATGGTCAATGAAAATTGGGTAAAAGAAGGAGCTGTCGTTATTGATGTAGGTATCAATCGTGTCAATGGAAAACTTGTAGGGGATTGTGACTTTGAATCGGTTGCGAAAAAGGCAAGTTATGTAAGTCCAGTGCCAAAAGGTGTTGGTCCAATGACGGTTTGTATGTTATTATCGAATACGCTGGATGCATATCATATGCATGTGCAAGGAGAATAATTATGGAATATGGATTAAATGATATTGTAGAAATGAAAAAAGAGCATCCTTGTCATAAGTCCAATGAATGGAAAATTATTCGTATGGGTGCTGATATTCGCATTAAATGTTTAGGTTGTGGAGCCAGTGTTTTAATGCCTAGACAAAAATTTGAAAAGAAATTAAAAAAAGTAATTCGACATGAAGAAGAATAGAGAGGATGTATTGAATTTATGCCATTAACTGCAGGAATCGTTGGTCTTCCAAACGTAGGAAAGTCAACTTTATTTAACGCTATCACGAAATCACAGGTAGAAGCCGCAAACTATCCATTTGCGACAATTCAGCCCAATGTAGGCGTTGTAGAAGTACCAGACTATCGTATTGATCGCTTAGTTGAAATCTTCAATCCAAAAAAAACAATCTATACAACATTTGAATTTACAGATATTGCGGGATTAGTTAAGGGAGCAAGTCAAGGTGAAGGACTTGGTAACCAATTCTTATCAAACATTCGTTTAACAGATGCGATTTGTCACGTAGTTCGTTGTTTTGATAATCCAGATATAACACACGTTGAAAATAGTGTAGATCCAATTCGTGATATTGAAATTATTAATCTAGAATTAACTTTAGCGGATCTTCAGACAATTGAAAATCGTAGAAGTAAGATCGAACGTAAGGCTAAGACAAACAAGGATAAAGAATCATTGGATGAATTGGCTTTATTAGATCGTTTACAACCAATCTTAGAAGAAGGAAAACCAGCTCGTTCATTAGAATTGAATGAAGATGAACAAATCTTGATGAAAGGCTATAACTTATTGACAGCTAAACCTATGATCTATGTTGCCAACTTAGATGATGAAGGTATCATGGATCCAGATTCATGTGCTTACTATAATCAAGTAAAAGAATATGCACAAAGCCAGAATAACCAGGTTGTTGCCTTATGTGCGCAAATGGAAGAAGAATTGTCTGGTTTAGATAAAGAAGAAAAAGATGCTTTCTTAGAAGAATTAGGTGTTGAAACATCTGGTTTGGATCAATTGATTCAAAAGGCTTATGCCGTATTGGATCTATGTACATTCTTAACGGCTGGAGAAGATGAATGTCGTGCATGGACATTTAAAAAAGGCATGAAAGCACCGGATTGTGCAGGTGTTATCCACACAGATTTCAAGAAGGGATTTATTCGTGCTGAAGTATATCGTTTTGAAGATATCGATGAATTGGGTAGCGAATTAGCTATTAAAGAAGCAGGACGCTTACGCCTAGAAGGAAAGGATTATGTCGTTCAAGATGGCGATGTAATGCACTTTAGATTTAATGTTTAATTTATCAAATATTATTTATCTTGTCATTGCCGTTGTTCTTTCCATGTCGATTCATGAAATGGCACATGGACTTGTGTCCTATTGGATGGGAGATCCTACGGCTAAGATGGAAGGTAGATTGAGCTTAAATCCTTTTAAACACGTTGACTGGATTGGACTTGTCTGTCTATTAGTATGTGGATTTGGCTGGGCAAAACCAGTACCCGTGGATGCACGTTACTACAAAGATGCGAAGACAGGAATCATATGGACAAGTTTTGCGGGTCCAATCGCAAACTTTCTATTAAGTTTTATTTGTGTATTCTTATTTTATGCACTCTATAAATTTGCTCCATATTTTATGATGTCTAGTGTAGGATATTTGATATCGAATACATTGACATATACAGGATTGATTTCAACTGGATTTGGCATTTTTAACTTGATTCCAGTACCACCATTAGATGGCTCAAAAGTATTGTTTTCGTTTTTACCCGATGATAAATACTATAAATTTATTGATGGTGCACCATGGATGAATCTATTATTTATCTCACTGATTTTTTCAGGTTTATTAGATTATCCGTTGGGTATGTTACGTTCAAATATGATTCAATTTTTTGAGATGATCGCAAAGATGATTTTAGGCTTCTAAAGTCATCTTTTTTTTTAGCGTTTTCAGAAAAAAAACTACATTTTACACAAAATTAACACAAATTTAATATTGTTTTGACATTGTTTTTATTGCATAATAAAGACGTTGCAATTTGCGTAAAAATTGAAAATTAAATATTCATTTTATAAAGGAGTTCAAGATGGGAATAGTTACAATGGTCTTATCCCTATTAGGAGGCATTGCGTTATTTTTGTTCGGTATGTCATTAATGGGCGATGGGCTAAAAAGCGTAGCCGGTAACAAGTTAGAAGCATTCTTGTACAAGATGACAAACACAAGCTTAAAAGGTGTTGCCTTAGGTGCAGGTGTTACTTCTGTTATTCAGTCTAGTAGTGCTACGACAGTAATGGTCATTGGTTTTGTTAACTCAGGTATGATGAAACTAAGACAAGCTATCGGTATTATCATGGGTGCTAATATTGGTACAAGTATTACCGGTTGGATATTGTGTTTATCTTATGTAGGTGGTTCTAGTGGGATCGCAAGCTTATTTTCAACAGTTACGATCACAACGTTGTTTGCGTTTATTGGTATTTGTTTAAAGACATTTGGAAAACGTACTACACATAAAAATGTTGGAAATATCATGCTTGGTTTTGCGATTTTAATGACAGGTATGCAACAAATGAGCGGAGCCGTTTCGCCTTTAAGAACAAACGAAACATTCATTAGTATGCTTACAATGTTCTCAAATCCAGTAATGGGTATTCTAGTAGGTATTTTGTTTACTGCTGTTTTACAAAGTGCTAGTGCAGCGGTTGGTATCTTACAAGCACTATCTATGACAGGCTCATTGACATTTGCGACAGCCTTTCCAATTAACTTAGGAATTGGTATTGGTGCTGCATGTCCTGTGTTGATTTCTGCCTTAAGCGCAAATAAAAATGGTAAACGTACCGCATTAGAATATTTGATCAACGACTTATTTGGTATGATTATCTGGTCAATTCTATTCTATGGTTCAAATATATTTATGCAGTATAGCTTTGTGAATGAAGTTATGTCTCCAGTAAATATCGCATTAATGAATACAGCTATTCGTTGTGGAAATGTATTAGTTTTATTCTGGTTTATTCCTCAAATTGAAAAATTATTGATGCGTATTGTCAAAGACAGTCCAGAAGATCTAGAAGAACAAGCTGACTTTGATTTACTAGAAGAACGTTTGATTCCGTATCCTGCTTTGGCGATTGCACAATGTCATCGTGTCATGAATGGTATGGCTAAAAAGGTGCGTAATAACGTGAATCGTTCAATGAACTTGATAAATGAGTTTAAACCAGAAAAATATGATAAAGTACATCGTAAAGAAAATTTGATTGATAAATATGAAGCACGTTTAGGCTCTTATTTAATGCAGCTGACAAAACAAGCATTAAATACAGAGCAAACTCGACAAGCTTCTTTATATCTTCATACAATTAGTGACTTTGAAAGAATTGGGGATCACGCTGCATATATTGCCGAGATGTCAAAGAGTATCAATGAAAATCGTATGGAAATGTCAAATGCCGCTATGGATGAGTTAAACCTTGTTGTGGAGGCCGTTCGTGAATCAATGAATATGACATATCATGCTTATTTAGAAGATGATTTAGCTTTGGCTCGACGCGTATCTCCATTAGGAATTGTCATTCGTGGACTTTGTGATGAAATGAAATTGCGTCACGTTGAACGTTTATCACAAGGAAACTGTGGTCTTGAAGAAGGTACAGTATTCAATGATTTATTAAATAGTTTAAACCGTATCGCCACACACTGTGCAAGTAGTATGGTGGCTTTGATTAAGATTCGTGAAAAAGATACAGATATTCATATTCACGATTCCAGAGTATATGCGATTGAAGGTGACGATTATAAAACAACATTGGCTGAGTACCGTGAAAAATATGATCTTGGACAAAGAGAAGGTCGTATTGTTAGTATGGAAGATGAACAAGTTGAATAATGTAAATAAGGCCTGATGATTTAGGCCTTTGATGTATCTATTTTTATGTCACATATGTCTTGGATTGAAAAAGTTTTAAAATAAAGTTCTTCTAAAGGAATCCATCGTTGAATAAAATTGTTCAACATATTTGGGTTCCTTTTTTCAAGTCTTGAAAGTTGTTCTTCTTTACTCACGGTTAAGAAAACAGAATACGAATAATATTTTTGAAGATCTGAGTGCATCGAATAAGAACCTTCAATGACATTAAATGATTTATATGGAATTAAGTGAGCAGATTGTATTGACAAAGTTGAACAATTGAATTTATGCAGCTTTATATCTTCATGTTTTGATAGTGGAATCAAGACCTCTTGTTCAAAGCGCTCATGGTCTACATTTTCTCCAGGACTTTCAAGCCTTTCCTTTGTCCTTTGATGGGGTTGTAAGAAAAAGTCATCCATTTTAAATACGTTACAGTCATATATTTGTTTTAAAAGATTTGAAAGTGTAGTCTTACCCGAAGCACAACGTCCGTCGATTGAAATAATAGAAGGATGCTTGTTGTCGATATGCTTAAATAGTTTTAAGAAAGGAACGTACTTTTTATGTATTAAGCGATAAGATGGATGGTACAATTGATTGAATGTATTGGAATGATGAATGGCAGGATATCCATCTTCTTTCCATTTTAAAAGAGTTAGCTTAGCGTTGTTTAAAGAAAATGGAAGTTCTTGATTGGAAATCATATCGATAAGGATTTGAAGCTTTTCTTCGAGCTGTTCCTTGCCGTTTTTTTCTTGTTGACTTGATAAAATAAATAAAGTACTCAGTGTATTTACGCTCAATCCATAATTTAAATGAAGACGAACATAATTTCCATCTAGATATTCAATGGAATTACATGTATCTAGTTTTGTGTCGAGTTCTTGTTGGATCTGTTTTTTAACTGTATCAGGATTTGAAAGTAAGTGTTCACAACCAAAACTGCTTTGGTATAAAAATTTCATTAAATCCTGTAGTTCTAGTTGTGGGTATGTTTGAAATTGGTTGAGTATATATGATTTTGTGTTCATAGAAATTATTTTATCACATTCTTTTCTTTTTTATTATAGATAAAAGTTATAACGGGCGTATATTATTAAATATTATCAATAATTAACTAGAAATGATAAAATGATGACGTTGGAGGAAAATTACTTATGTTGAATATTAAATATGATATTGTAGGATCTTTTTTAAGACCACAGGAAATTAAAGAGGCCCGTGCTAAATTTAATAATAATGAAATCACATATGAACAATTGCGTGATGTAGAGGATGAACAAATCGCAAAATTAGTTGCGAAGGAAGTACAACATGGATTGAAGTTTGTGACAGATGGAGAATTCCGTCGTCGCTGGTGGCATTTAGATTGGTTAAAAGAATTTGGTGGTTTTACGACAAAACATTTGGATAAATTTATTAATGGAAGAAACAATCATATTGAATTAGGTATGATTGAAGGTAAGATTTCTTATGATCCAAATAAAGCACATAAAGAAATGTACGCATGGGATTTCTTGAAGAATGAGGCAAGTAAATATGGTGTAGAAGCTAAGAAGTGTATTTCTGGACCAAACATGATTTTGATTGATCATTTTTTACAGTTAGGTATCAAAGATACGCCATACTATGGAACAGATATTGAAGCAGTCATTGATGATATTGGATTGGCATATCAGGCAGCTATTCGTGATTTCTACAATCATGGATGTCGCTATATTCAAATTGATGATACTTCATGGACCTATATGATTGATGATACATTTGTATCAAAAGTAGAGGGATTGGGTTATACAAAAGCACAAGTGTTAGATTGGTTTGTACGTGTAAGTACTAAGGCTTTAGAAAATCGTCCAGAAGACATGCAGATCGCAACACACTTCTGTAAAGGAAACTTCAAAGGAAATCCATTGTTCCATGGATTCTATGATACGATTGCCAAGTCTGTTGCGAGCATTCCATACGATGGATATTTTGTAGAATATGATGATGCTCGTAGTGGAACCTTTGATCCATGGGCTGTTTTAAAAGGTACTGGCCGTACATTTGTAGCTGGCTTGATTTCTACAAAGCGTAAAGAATTAGAAGAGCATGATGCGATTAAGGCACGTTATGAACAAGCTAAAGCTGTAGTCGGTGATAATATTGCACTTTCTCCACAATGTGGATTTGCCTCTGTTGAAGAAGGTAACTGCATTGATGAGGAAACACAATGGAAGAAAATTGATTTATTGGTATCTTGCCAAGATTTTATTTAAGAGGAATCGTTTGATTTCTCTTTTTTCAAAAAAAGAACAAGCATTTACTTGTTCTTGTAGTATGAATTTAAGAAAGATTCTTTGAATTCTTTAAATGTTCCATCTAAAATAGCTTGTCGAGCTTGTTCAGTTAAACGGATGATAAAGCGAAGATTATGTATAGAAGCAAGTTCGAAATACTTTGCGGATTCCGTGCGGTCTTGCGATTTCCATAGTCTTCTTAATTCACCAAGTGTGATATGAGAAAGACAAGTAGGACAATCGCAACCTTCATCAATGATTTCATCGCTATCTCTATATTTTGATAAATTGATAGGACCATGCATTGTATACAATCTTCCATGTCTTGCCTCTCTAGTAGGAGCTACACAATCGAATGTGTCGGCACCATTTTCTGTACCAATCAAGATATCATCTGGATGAGACAATCCTAATAAGTGTCTTGGTTTATTTTCAGGGAGTTCTTCGTTACACCAAGTTAAGATATCACCTAGCGTTTCTTTAAGGAAAGCACCACCTAATCCATAACCATCAAAATCCATTTGAGCGTACTTTTTACAAGTTGATCTTCTTAGATCTTCCCAACGCCCACCTTGAATGACACCATATAAAGATTGGTGGTAGCCTAAATCATCACAATGTTTCTTATGTTCATCAAGACTTCTCTTTGCCCAACGTTCAGTTCTTGCCAAGGATTCAACGTTATATTCGTATGTATCGGCTAAAGAAGTTAATTCATCATAAGCCATATGAATATCGGCTCCAATGCGACATTGAATTTGCATACTTTCTTCTGGACCAATAAAATCTTCTTGCCCTGTAAATGGATCGTGAAAGTGTACTCCATCTTCGGTTACGTGGGCCAAACGTTTTTCTTCTTCGGTATTCTTCATATTGTCTTCACGTTTCATGCTGACAACTTTTCCGCAGCCAGAACCTAAAGACATCACTTGAAAGCCACCGGAATCCGTTAAAGTTGGACCGTTCCATTTTGACCATGCGGATAAACCTCCATTTTCAGCAATTTCTGGGGAAATGTTTCGTAAATGATATCCATTACTCAACATGGCTTGGGCATTAATACTTTTTAATTCTTCCATAGAAACAAAGCGAACTTCACCATGTGTTCCAACACACATGAATGCAGGGGTCTTGATGTCTCCATGGGGTGTATGTATAATTCCGGCTCTTCCTAAATGACCAGGAATTCTTTTTTCAATTTCAAAATAAAATTTATTGTCGTTCTTGTATTCCATAAATTCCTCCAACCCATTTATTCTATCATATATTAGCGTCGGCATATATAAAAGATTATGTGATTGCACCTGCAATATATCCGATGGATTGAATGTTGAGAAGGTTAATGGTTTATCCTCCAATAAAAATTCTTAATCCAATATCTAGATTAAAAATACCTGAGAAAATCGACATCGCAACAGAACTTGTGTTTTCATTGGTTGCCAATATCGTTTCTGATTGGCAAGATTAGAACATATACACCACACAATACACATATGGATACTGTACTTGTTTTTTTAATGCAATCTAAGAACAGTCGTCACTTCGATGCGGAGAGGTTCAATTTAGCACAACTCTTGTTGAAAACCCCATTTTTTCTTTCTATAATATATATCGGTGATAAAAAATGAAAAAAACAATTTGGATAGCAACGAGCAATGCTCATAAAGTTGAAGAGTTTCAGACGATGTTGAAGGATTGCCAAGTTAAATGCTTAAAAGATCTGGATCATAAAATTGATATTGTAGAAGATGGTACAACATTTGAAGAGAATGCGCTAATTAAAGCTCGTACTTTATTTAATGAACTTCATGAACCTGTAATCAGCGATGATTCTGGTTTGGAAGTAGATGCGATGGATAAGAAGCCAGGTGTGTATTCAGCTCGTTTTTTAGGTGAAGACACAAGCTATGATATCAAGAATCAATATATTATAGATCAGGTAAAGGGAAAAACGCGTACGGCTCGCTATGTGTGTGTCATTGCCTATATTAATGAAAATGGAAAAGAATATGTATATCGTGGAGAGTGTGAAGGTTTGATTCATGATGAAATGGTTGGAACAAATGGTTTTGGATATGATCCAATCTTCTATTATCCTGAATTTAAGACAACACTTGCCAATGTGAGTGAAGAAAAGAAAAATAGTGTATCTCATAGAGGAGTAGCACTTGAGAAATTTTTAAAGGATTGGAGTAAATAATATGTTGCATGTAGTATTGTATGAACCTGAGATTCCTCAGAATACAGGAAATATCATTCGAACTTGTATGGCTACGGGTTCGCGTTTACATTTAATTGAACCATTGGGTTTTTCTTTGGATGAAAAGCATTTGCGTCGTTCAGGAATGGATTATATTAAGGATGCTGATATTCACATTCATAAAGATTGGGATGCGTTTGTGGCTGAAAATCCAAGTGAACACTATTATTTTATGACTCGTTATGGTAAAAAAGCGCCAAGTGAATTTGATTTTACGAAAGAAGAAGGCGATGTATATCTTGTGCTTGGAAAAGAAAGTACGGGAGTTGATAAAAAAATCCTTCAACATCATTTAGATACTTGCATGCGCTTGCCTATGGTCGCAAATGCGAGAAGTTTGAATTTGTCCAATTGTGCTGCCATTATCGTTTATGAAGTACTACGCCAACTTGATTATCCAGGACTAAGTACACATGAAGAACTTAAGGGAGAGGATTGGCTTGAAAATCTTAAAGTTGATTGATCGTTATGTAGATTCGTTTGAAAAGCGAATCTTTATTTTTATTGTATTTATAACCATATACTGGTTATGGCAGAATATTTGGCAGTTAATATTATTTTCTAAATTATTTTTTATAACTGATTATGAAAGTTTGTTCAATTTGCAGGCCCACTTATCCAACTATGAATCGAGTGTTTTGATACGTATCATATATTATGTGATTTCAAATCCATCATTGAATATTGCTGGTGTTGTTAGTTGTATAAAACTGATAGACATAATGGGGATTGTAGGATTGTTGATTTTGGCTCAAAAATATCGAATTATTATAATTTTAAATGGATTTAAATACGTTTGGTGTTCTATTTGGCTTGTAAAAGGTATGAATTCTGCAAGTGTATATTTGGTAATAAATTGCTTAAAATGGCTTTCAATAGGCGGCTTAATTCTTGTCGGTATAGTGATTTTTTTATGGCTTTTAGGATTGATACGAATAATCTTAGAACAGGATAGATTTGTTCACGATTTGTAGACAACGTTATACATTTTATAAATTATGTACAATTTTTTACAAAATCACATAATTTACCATAATTTATATTTAGATACTTTATATAAAGTGTATTAAGAAATATTTAAGAAATTAATTACTAAAAAGTGTAAATAATTTTTTTGCGAAAATTTGCAACAAAATTTAAATCTTGTTAAACTTCAAGTGTTGTAACGAAGAGGTGATATGATGAATTTTATCGAAAAGCACAGTAAAATTTTAGCCGTAAGCCTATGTCTATTGACTTCTGGACCAATTGTTTCGACAATGTATGCCAAAGAAGTTCAACCAGGATGGCATGGTGAAGGCGCAGATCGTTATTATGTTTTAAAATCAAATCGTCAGACAGCTACTGGTTTAACAAAAATCGATAAGGAACTTTATTATTTCAATAATAAAGGAGAAATGCAGTTTGGATGGCAGACTGTTTCAGATGAAACTTACTATTTCCAACAAGACGGAACTGCTGCAAGAGGTTCTGTGACAATTCAGGGTAGTGAGTATAATTTCCAAAAAGAAGGTGTCCTTCTTCATGGTTGGAGTAATGATGGTAAATCATACTACGATGAAAAAGGAAACAAAACTTCAACAAACTGGGTTGAAGAAAATGGTTCGAAATATTATTTTGATGCCGATGGAAATTGTGTAACAGGATGGCAGGAAATCGATGGCCAGAAGTATTTCTTTGGTGAAGATGGAAAGATGGCTATAGGTCAATTTGATGTAGACGGAAAAACATATTTCACTCAAGAAGACGGTACTTTCCGTACAGGATGGCAAGAGATCAACGGTCAAAAATTGTATTATGCAGAAAACGGTGAAGTAACTAAGAATCAAATCGTTGAAATCGAAGGTACTAAATATGCGTTCGATGAAAATGGTGATTTGATTAAAAATGCCGAAAAAGATGGATATAAGATTGATGAAAATGGTGTTGCGACTGAAGTAACCCCTTCTGAGGAAACAACTCCAACTCAAGATACAACGACTCAAGCTCAGGCTCCAGCACAATCAACTACTCAAAGTGCTCCAGCTCAAAGCACAACAACAACTACAACACAAGCGCCAGCACAGCCATCGACTCCTGATGCTCCAGCTAAAGATTATGTAGCTCCAACCCCAAGTGTGAACAGTTCAGCAATTGCTGCTGCTGCATTAGCACAAGTAGGAACTACACAAGATTGTACAATGTTAGTTACTAATGCTTTGAGAGCTGTTGGAATTAATTTCCACGGTTGGCCAGAAGACTATTTGAGTCTTGGTACAATCACATCAAGTCCAGTTGCAGGTGACATTATTGTTTATTCAGGACATGTTGCTATTTACATTGGAAACGGACAAGCAGTTCATGGTGGATGGTATGGAAGCCAGACTGTTGTATCAAGCGTTTCTTGTGACAAGGCATTAATTGGATACGTTCACGTAGGCTAGATTGAATTCTAGCCTTTTTTTTTGTTTTTGTGGTAGAATTATTAATATATTTTCAAGGAGGTTTACTTATGAACTATATACAAACGCAAAAATTTAGTGATGTTTATGTTTCTTGTAAAACCATGATGCCTTTTCATCGAAATACAATTAGTGCTTTAAACGTGCTTGTGTATATGATGAAGGCGAAAACGCAGAAAATGAATTCGAAACAAAAATTAGCTTCTACCTTAAATCGTGCTTATGGAACAAAGGTGTCTTATGGTTTAACATCTTATGGAGATCTTGTTCAACTCGATGTTCGTTTTCAGTTTGTCCGTCCAGACTGGATTGAAGATAGAAGCTATTTAGATAAAATTAAAGATATTATGGATGAAGTTCTGTTTCATTCTGTATTGGATGAGGAAAACTTTAAGGAGTCAGTGTATTTGTTAAAAAATAGATTGTTGGCACAAATGGATGATCCGGCCAGCTTGTCTTGTATGTATGCCTTTGAGATGGCACATGCTAAACATTCTATTTCAATTCCTGTGCAGGGAAGTTTAAAAGATTTAGCGACACTTACTTTAGAGGATGTGAAAAAAGCCTATACATTATATATGGATATGGCAAAACACTTCTATATCTGTGGTTATGTAACGGATGAATTGTATGATTATATTGATAGTTTAGATTCGCATTGTGCTTTTATATCGGAAAGAACATTGCTTCCTCGCGTAGAAACAAGCTATAAAACCTTTGAAAAGGATATTGCGCAAACTTGTATTTCGCAAGTCTATTCGACAGGTGTTGATATTTCAAGTTCGGATTATGAGGCTGAACTAATTTTAAATAGTATTTTGGGGCAAAGCCAGAAGAATTTAATGTTTGATGAAATTCGTGAAAAGAATAGTCTTTGTTATTCTATAAGCTCTTCTATTATTCGCTTTGATGGAGCTTTGTTAATTCATACGGGTGTGAATCGTAAGGATGTCACAAAAGTATTAAATTTGATAGAAACACAAATAGATCGATTATTGAACATGGATTATGATGATCGATATTTAGAAATCGCAAAGATGGACTATAAGGACCGTATTATTAGTGGATTAGATCATGCTCAATCTTTGATTTCACAAGCTTTTTTAGATGATCTTTTACATCGCCAGCTCACGCCTGAGCAAAGAATTGAGAGAATTATGAAGGTGACAAAGGAAGATATTTCACGTGTTGCCTTACGATTGAATTTGGCTTCAGTGGCCATTGTTGCGGAGAAAGAAAATGAATTATAATTTGGATATTAAAAAGGAAACATTGTCAAATGGTTTACAGGTGATTCTTGTACATAAACCGGATTATCAAAAATCACTATTTCTTTTAGGAGCTAAAGTAGGAGGGTTTGATATTGATCAAAGCGTAGATGGGCAAGTGATTAGACATAAGAGTGGAATTGCGCACTATTTAGAGCATCAAATGTTTTATTTGGATGGAGAAGATGTAAGTGATTTATTTGCGAACCTACAGTGTTCTACAAATGCATATACTTCTTATACAGAAACGGCATTTTATTTTTCGACTACGGCGGATGTGAAAAAGTCATTAAAACTTTTATTGGATTTTGTCGAAAATTTAGATGTGACAAATGAAACGATTGAAAAAGAAAAGGGGATTATTCTTAGTGAATATGATATGTATCAACAATCGCCTGAACAACGTCTTTTTAAGGAAACTTTGATTTCTTTATTTCAATATCATCCAATGAAAGTTGATGTACTCGGTTCAAAAGAAGATATTCAAGATATGAGCATGGAGGATTTAAAACAATTTTATGCATTAAATTATGATCCTAGTAAATTGTGTCTTGTGGGTGTAACTGGAAAAGATACAAATGAAATCATGGATTGGATCAAGGAATGTCAAAAAGATGTTTTGAGTAAGTTAAATAAAAAGATTGAGCGTGTCTTTAAGGAAGAGCCAAAGGAAGTAAATCGCAAAGAGTATGTCGATTATATGGATATTCATCAGCCATTTGTATGTGTTGGCTATAAGATGGATGCTTGCAAGACAAAGGAAGAAGCATTCGAAAAAGACTTTGCGGTGAATATGTGGTTAGATTCTATCATGGGTCCTTTAAATCCTAATTTTCAGGAATGGCTAGATCAAAGAATCTTTACACAGTTTGTAGGCGCAGAAGCGGACTTTACTTTGGATCATAGTTATATCTTGTTTTATGCTCAAACAGTAAATCCAAATGCCTTTATTGAACTTGTAAATGAGCTTGTACAGAATAAGTCGATTTCTGATGAAGACTATCAGTCGTTGCATGCACAGGCAATCGCGAATAATTTGCGTGGCTTAGATCATTTTGATGGCTTGGCCAATGATTTACTTCGAAGTCACTTTGAGGAGTATGACTATATTGAAAATTTAAATAGCATTCAAAATATGGAAATTGAGCAAGTACATGCCTATATTAAGAATTTGGATTTCTCACATTCTTGTGTGACAAAAATTCTTCCGAATGACTCTATCTGATCTAATTTGTGTTTTTTTTTAGCGAATTAGAGGGGAAAAACGCATGTAAAATGCATAAAAAGACGACCTATAGATAAGATAGGTCGTTTGTTTTATATGTGACATATTTGTAGAATATCATTGAAGAAGGATGGTGATAAATATGGTGGTCAGAATTGAAGGAGGATAATCAATTATGAATGCGTTTAGTATCGTGGGAAAAATTACGGACATGCCAATGTTAAAGGAGACAAGCAATGGATTAAAGACTTGTGAGCTTCCAATTCGAGTGCAGCGTAATTTTCCAAATTCAGAAGGTGTTTATGAAAGTGATGATGTAATCGTTGAAGTATGGCGAGGTCTTGCAGAAACTGTAAGTGCTTCGTGTAAGATTGGAGACTATGTGGGAATTAATGGTCGTATTCATTCGCGTAAATACCAGAAGGATGACAGGGTATATCTAAACTATGGCTTTGTAGCTGAAAAAGTTGATTTTCTACGTTGATCAACAGATAAAATACATGAATTAAGAAAACACATCCACAAAAAAAAGAAGCGATCAATTCGCTTCTTTCTTGTTCTATGCCTAAGATTAACGGTTGTAGAATTCTACTACTAACAATTCGTTGATTTCTTGAGCTGTGAATAGTTCTTTACGTTCTGGGTAACGAACATAAGTACCTTTCTTAGCATCTTTGTTTACTTCAACAAAATCAACAGTTGCTGTTGCAGCTTCTAAAGCTTCGTTGATTACGCTTAAGTTTTTAGCGCGTTCACGAATTTCGATAACTTGTCCTGGTTTTACTTGGAAACTAGGGATATCTACTTTCTTACCATCTACTAATACGTGTCCGTGGTTTACTAACTGACGGCTAGCACGACGAGTACGTGCAAATCCCATACGATAAACGATGTTATCTAAACGAGATTCCAACATTACTAAGAAGTTTTCACCAGCAGAACCAGCTTTTTTACTTGCTTTTAAGTAAGTGTTGTAGAATTGTTTTTCACTTAATTGGTAAGTGTGACGAATTCTTTGTTTTTCCTGTAATTGGATACCGTAGTTTGTTAATTTTGGACGACGAGCATTTCCGTGTTGTCCTGGAATTGTGTTACGACGAGTTAATTCTTCACCAGTTTCTAATACTGAGAATCCAAGGCGGCGTGACTTCTTCCAAACGCTTCCTGTGTTTCTTGACATAATTTTTCCTCCTATTGTTTTATATCATTCACAAAACAATAACAGTACAAATCTTTAAAGGCTGTGTTGACAATGATACTTTCCGCTATCAGCTATTAGCTTACTCATATCGCTTAATAAGGCTGCAACGCATATCCTTTAACTTTGTATGCTGCTATCAATTTATGCTTATGTATCATATCAAAGAATATTAATAAAATCAAGAAAATGATGCAATGATTTTGAAGTTTTGCTATAATAAGAATGGTTTGCAAGGAGGTACCACTATGGATAGTGTTTTGAATTTCTTTCGATCAGTATACGCGTTCATTCGAAATCAACTTTCTGTGACTGTAATTATCTATCTTTGTATAGCAATTCTAGTCTTGATTTTGATTTGGATCATTATGCGTATGATCAAACGTAAAAAGGCGTCGAAACGACTTTCAGATCTTGAGATCGAAATGAATGAAATTCGTAACAATTCCTTGGCCTACAAGTTCAACAAAGCATCGGCATTCGCAAGAGTGAATGATGATATCATGGATAAAGTGAAAAGCTTGACTCCAAAATATGATACTTGTCAAAAAAACTTAAGTGCTTGTGATGATTTGTTTAATGAAGCAGATGATTATGTTTCTAGACATCGTCTTCGTAAATCTATGCGAGCTATGGACGATTTAGAAACAATGATGGATGAGACAAAAGAAAGAATTCGTATTGTTACTCAGTCATTAGATCATGTCTTGGCTCGTGAAACAGAGGTTCGTGAATCGGCAAATGCTTTAAAAGAGCGTTTTCGCAATGTGAAAACTGTTTACCAAGATAATCGTTCTTCATTTTATGGATCTGTTAATTATGTAGATTCATGCTTAGAGGAAATTGAAAATGAATTCTCTAATTTTGAAGAGTGGATGTTTGCTTCAGAATTTAACAAGGCAAAGGAAGAACAAGAAAAAATCTCAAAAATGGTGGATGAGATTAGCTCTAAAATTGCAGCCTTCCCTGGACTATATGAAAAGGCCAAAAATGTATTGCCTCGTGCAATCAACGAAGTTCGATTGCACATTAAGGAATTACAGGAAAAAGATATCGACTTATCTTATTTAGAACCAGAAGAAAAATTAACAACCATTCAAAGTGCTTTGTCTAGTTCAATTGATCAATTGGATGCAGGTGAATTTGAAATGGCACAAGAAAACTTGGAAATCATTGGAGATCACATTCTAGCATTACAAGATGATGTAACGAATGAAAAAGAAGCTTATGATGAAATCCATGTAAGTCTTCAATCTAATTTAGATCTAGTTAATGTCATTGGTCAGGAACTTGAGGAAATTATGGCGCTTTATGCCAATATTAAAGATCGTTTTGGTCTAGAAGATTGGACACACCGCTTCTCTTTGGCACAAATCCAAATGGAAGATTTATCAAATCGTCGTGATGAAATTCAAAAAGAATTGAAACAAAATCAACGTCCTAGCGTAGATGTAGTTCATGGTTATCGTAAATTTTCAGAAGATGTTAATGAATTCCACGATCAAGTCAAGGATATGAAAGAGATGTTAGTGGGAGCAAGCAGTGATGAATCACGTGCTAAAAAACAATTGACAAAATTACAATTGATTTTAAATGAAGTACGTTTAAATACAGTAACACGTCATTTGCCTAGTATCTCATCTCAATTTTCTGCAGATTTAAAAGAAGGCGAACGCTTGATTCAACGTGTTCGTGTAGTGTTGGATCACTCACCATTAGATGTACAAACATTAAATGCAGATTTGCAGGATGCCATCGACTTTGTATATAAGTTATACAATAACGCAAACAATTTAGTCGGTGTTGCCGTTATGGTAGAAAATGCGATTGTGTTTGGTAACCGTTTCCGTAGTACGCATGCACAAATGGATTCGGATTTAACTCGTGCTGAGTTATGTTTCCAAAATGGAGAATATACTCGTGCACTTAAGATTGCGATTCAAGCAATCGAAAACATGCACCCAGGAATTTATGAGAAGTTAGTAGCTCAAAAAGATCCTGCTGTCATGAACCAGGTGCAGTAATGATTTATTTTGATAATGCTTCGACAACCTCTGTACGTACAGAGGTTCGTCGTGTTTATGGGCAAGTGTTAGAAACTTGTTATGGCAACCCAGATAGTTTGCATGCGGCTGGTCGCCAGGCAAGTTCGCTCATGGAAAAAAGTCGATCAAATATTGCTTCTATGCTTCATGTAGATCCAAGTGAAATTATCTTTACATCAGCTGCTAGTGAATCAAATACTTTAGCTATTGTAGGATATGCCTTGGCCAATGAACATCGAGGTCATCATGTACTCACAAGCAATGTTGAGCATTCGAGTGTTCGTCATGCGATGGAGTTTTTGAAGCGTTTTGGATTTGAAGTTGAATTTCTTCCAATTAATGAAGATGGAATTGTTACACCAGAATGCTTAAAATCTCATATGCGTAAAGATACAATTTTAGTATCGGTTATGCATGTGAATAATGAAATGGGAGCTATCAATCCTATTTTAGAACTAGAAAAAATTGTACACCAAAATCCAACGTGTGTATTTCATGTGGATTGTGTACAGAGTTTTTCAAAAATTGATATTCCTTTTGAAAAACTAGATATGGCTACGATCTCTGCGCATAAGATTCATGGTCTAAAGGGTAGTGCCATTTTAATGAAGAAAAAGAAGATTCAACTTGTTCCAATTATTCAAGGTGGACAACAGGAACAAGGACTTCGTGGTGGAACAGAGAATGCACCGGCGAATATTGTTTTGGCAAAGACAATTCGTTTAGCTTTAGAGGAACAATCAAAGGCTTATGATCATGTTTTAAAAATCAACCAATATTTGCGTGAAGAATTAACTAAAATCAATGGTGCGCATGTACATTCGCCAAAAGATGCGATTCCTTATATTCTTAATATTTCATTTGATCAAATAACAAGTGAAGTCTTATTGAACGCTTTGGATCAAAAGGGAATTTGTGTATCCGCAAAAAGTACTTGTTCATCACAAAATACGAATGCTTCTGAAGTGTTATTGGCTATGCACAAGTCAGAATTTGATGCGACACATGGAATTCGTTTATCTTTTTCTAATGAGAATACTTTGGAAGAGGCAAAATATTTTATAGAAACATGTAAGGAGATTATAGAGAATTATGGCTTATCGTTATAATCATATCTTAATTCGTTATGGCGAATTGAGTTTAAAAGGAAAAAACCGTAACAACTTTATTAAGGCGCTTTATGACAATGTTCGTAAAGCTTTAAAAGCATTCCCAACATTAGAATTTGAGAAACAGCACGACCGTATGTATATTTATCTTCATGATGAAGATTCTAAGCAGGTTAGTGATATTTTAGCTAAAGTTTTTGGAATATCTTCATTTTCATTGGCTATTAAAGTGGAACCAGATTTAGATCAAATCATTGATGCTTGTTATGAATCTTTAGATTTAACAACACCAAAAACATTTAAGGTGGCTGCACGTCGTAGTGATAAACTATTCCCATATATTTCAGACGATATTAATCGTAGGGTTGCAACTAAGATTTTAAAGAACAGTGACTGGAAAGTTGATGTTCATAATCCGGATGTAAAAATTGTTGTGGAGGTACACCAGGATGCAGCCTACATTATGACAGATCGTATTCAAGGTGCTGGTGGATATCCAGTTGGTGTTGGTGGAAAGGCCATGGTTTTATTAAGTGGTGGAATTGATTCTCCAGTTGCCTGCTATTTAATGATGAAACGTGGTGTACACATTGAATGTATTCACTATGCTTCACCTCCATATACTTCACAAAATGCCCAAGAAAAAGTAATGGAACTAGCTAGACTTGTATCTGGTTATCAAGGTGATGTTTTAGTTCATGTTGTTCCATTTACAGATCTTCAATTGGCAATCTATCAAAATGCGGATGAAAGTTATGCAATCACATTGATGCGTCGTATGATGATGCGTATTGCGACAGGCCTAGCTAAGAAAAGACATGCTCAAGCTATCGCAACAGGTGAATCGATTGGACAGGTCGCAAGTCAAACTTTAGAGAGTATGCTAGCAATCAATGATGTCACAAATATGCCGATTATTCGTCCAGTTGTTTGTATGGATAAAGTTGAAATTATTGATCTTTCTAAAAAGATTGGAACATATGAAACAAGTATTCTTCCTTATGAAGATTGTTGTACGATTTTTACACCAAAGAATCCGGTCACTAAACCTCGTGTGGATAAGTGTGAAAAATATGAGGCAAAATGGGATTTTGACAAGATGGTACAAGATTGTATAGATAATACAGAAGATATTTGGGTACATCCAGTTAAGGTTGAAGAAGATTTATTCTAAGAGAAGTGAAATATAGCGCTTCTCTTTTTCTTTTATGTTATAATCTTTTTATGTTGATATGTCCGGTGTGTAAAAAGAAACTAATAAAAGAAAATAAAACATTTCGATGCGAAAATAATCATTCTTTTGATTGTGCCAAACAAGGTTATGTGAACTTATCGCGTAAACAGACAAAGAATCATGGGGACAATGCTTTGATGGTCAAAGCGCGTACCGATTTTTTAAAAAAAGATTATTATGATTTTATGCGTCAATATGTAAAGGGAAAGGCTAATGGATCTATTTATTTGGATGCTGGTTGTGGTCAGGGTTACTATACAAAAGAGATAGGGGCGAACTTTGAACATAGTTATGGGATTGATTTGAGTAAGGAAGCGATTCTTCATGCGTCTAAACAAGATAAACATACGCAATATATTGTGGGGAGTTTATTTGATATGCCTTTTTTAGATGAGAGTATAGATTGTGTTACAAGTATTTTTGTGCCTTTAGGCCAAGATGAAATCTATCGTATACTAAAAGAAAATGGATATTGGATCGTAGTAGGTCCGGGTCCTAAGCATTGTTTTGAATTAAAAGAAGTATTGTATGACACACCATACGAAAATGAAATGCCTGAAATACTAGAACAATATGAATTGGTAAACCAGGAAATTATTCAGAAAAAAAAGATGGTAGATGATGTATGGTCTTTACTAGAAATGACACCATATCGATATAAAACGAGTCAAGCTGGACTTGATCGTGTAAAACAATTAGAAAGGTTAGAGGTTACGTTTGAGTTTGTCGTAACTGTGTATAAAAAACATGAAAACAACAGTAAAAAAATGGGGAATTAATGGTGAGGGAATTGCGTTCCATGAGGGAAAGCCAGTATTTATTGAAAATGCCATTCCGGATGAAGTTATTGAATTTGATATTAAAAGTGATGAAGGTACTTATTTAGTTGGAGAATTAACTCGTTTAGTTGAACAGAGTTCAAAGCGTCGCTACCCACTTTGTCCAATTTGGAAAGAGTGTGGTGGATGTGCTTTGATGCACGTAAAGTATCCAGCACAATGCAAGATGAAAGAGGGTAATTTAAAAGAAACGCTGATTAAGTATGCGGATTATAATGGTCGCATTTTACCAATTTTAAAGAATCATGAGCCATTGTCATATCGTAATAGCTGCAAACTTCCTTTTGGTGAAGAATATGGGGAGTTATATACAGGAATGTATGAGCGTGATACAAACCATTTCCAAAAGATGAAAAGATGTTATGTGCATTCAAAATTGTTGGAACAAACGCGTCAGGAAGTTTTAAAAATTATGAATGAGCATCATTTAAAGATGTATGATGATAAAAAGAAAACGGGTTATCGTACATTGGTGATGAAAGAATTTGATTCTAAGATTCAAATTATATTTGTGACGGGAAAAGAAGATATCAGTGAAGAATTTATTCGTGATGTGACTCAACTAGAGGGTGTTGTATCAATCTGGCAAAGTGTAAAAACAGAAACAAAGCGTGAAGTATTTGGGGATATGCGGTTTATTTGGGGAGAAGAAAAGATGCATCTTCAATTAGAAGATATTCAATTATCTTTACTTCCTAGATCTTTCTTCCAGTTAAACACGAAACAATCCGTGAATCTTTATAATGTGGTTAAAGATTGGATGCCAAGATCAAAGACTACGGTTGAAGCCTATAGTGGTATTGGTGCTATCAGTTTATTTGTGAAAGATAAAGCTGAAGAAATCATTGGTGTTGAATCCATTCAGGATGCGGTTGATAATGCCAATGAAAATGCGATGTTAAATCATGCAGACAATGTATCTTTCATTTGTGAAGATGCGGGTAGTGCCTTAGCACATTTAGTACAAGAAAAAGAAGTGGATACATTGATTGTGGATCCGCCTCGTTCTGGTTTGGATGATACAATGAAGGAAACTATTTTAAAATCAAAAATCAAAACGATGATCTATGTATCTTGTAACCCAGCTACTTTGGCTAAAGATTTAGGCGTATTAAAGAAAGAATATCGTATTGTCAAGATTCAACCACTCGATATGTTTAGTCAAACTCCACATGTAGAAAGTGTTACACTACTTGTTCGTAATGATGACTATAAACCTAGACGTCGTTTTGATAATCGAAAAAATCGTGACTATAAACCAAGAAGAGATGGAGATTTCAAACCTAGACGTCGTTTTGATGATAAAAAAGATGGAGACTTCAAGCCTAGACGAAGATTTGATGATGATCGTAGATCGAAACGTTTTACAGATGATAAACCAAATCGTAGATATGGTAAATAAAACATGCAAGGATTTCAGGAAAATGAAACTGAAGTCCTTTTCTTATTTATTAGAAATTTATTTCAGAGAATCTTGGCACTTCAATGATGAGAGATTCAAATGAGAATGGAAGTAAACTTAATCCGACTGTAACGGTCAATTATGAAGTATTAAAGTTAAAGAAGTGACAGGATTAGTTCCAATGTCATTAAGTTAAGACAATTCTTAAATTTATGAGTCTTACCTATAAATAGGTAGGGCTCTTTTTTTGTGCAAGAAGTGTAAAAAACGCTTGACAAGCCAAAAAGCGGAATTTTAAACATAATCCGAAGGAATTATAGAGGAGGATTTTTACCTATGATTCCAGATAAGATTTTAAATGTTTTTAACCGTTCTATTGAAATGGTTTGTAACAATATTGCTTGTTACTGCAATGACCCTATTAGTGATTTTACTCGTAAGAGAAAACTTCCAGTTGAAACACTGATTCACTTTATTATTCAGATGCAGTCTAAAAGTTTAAACTCCGAGTTGTGCGAATATTTTAATGATATTGATTCTTTGCTACCGCTTCGGCTCTTTGTCAACAAAGGAACAAGCTTGATATCAGTGCTTTTCAAAGAATCATGCATCTGTTTGTCAATGCATTTGATGACTATAAGACTTGGAAAGGATATCATGTTCTAGCTTGTGATGGTTCAGATGTAAATATTGCCTATGATGAAAAGGATGAAGATACTAAAAGACAGAATAGCAATAATAAACCATTCAGCCAGTTTCATATCAACGGATTGTATGACTGTATCAATCATGTTTTTGGGATACAAGTATTGATACAGCTACCAAGACTAGAGAATGTGCTGCTTTAATAGAAATGATTATGAAACATGATTATCCAGTAAACTCGATTATCACAGCTGACAGAGGCTATGAGAAATATAATTCGATTGCATGTTGTATAGAAAATAATTAGAAATTTTTAACTGTAACCCGATTAAAAATCTGGATATAGAATTGTATCCAGGCTTAACTTAATAAGAATATATCTTTGTCACTTTTTTTTAGCTTAACTTAATGATGTTGGATTTGAAGATTCACTTTTTTATATGAAACCAAGTGAGAAAAACTTTCCGTTAGTTCGTTGGAAAATCATTTCCTTGAATGGAGATAATAATAACATATAATGAAATTGTAAGGTGGTCATAAAAATGAGATTAAGGAAAAGAGAAATAAAAATAATCCAAATAATAAAGGAACATCCTTATGTCACATCTAGAGAAATAGCTGATTATTTAAAAGTATCTGAAAAAACGGTGCGTTCAGATATAAATGGTATTATCTGTGATTTTGGAGTAAATATTAGATCTAAAAGGGGTGTTGGCTATTATCTAAATGCTGAAGATTATAATAAGTTGGATTCAATTTTTTATAATGATATTACAATCCCATCTGGAAAAGAAGAAAGAGAAAAAGAATTGATAAAGTTGTTTGTTAAGAATTGTTTTCCTGAGTCATTAGAGGAATTGTGTGACCAGTGGTATATCTCTGAAAAAACATTAACAAATGATCTAAATAATATAAAAATAATATTATCCAAATACAATTTAACAATTGAGAAAAATAGAAGATCTAGTGTTGAATTGGTAGGTGATGAATTTGAAATAAGAAATTTATGTAATGATTATGATATTTACAAACATGAAGGAGCAGTTGATAGGTCCTTTATAAGAACGGTAATCACAGAAGAAGCAGAAAAAATTAATTATTCTTTCTCCGATATTGTGGTTGAGCTGTTAACAAACCATATCCAAATTTCTATTGCTAGAATAAAAAATGGCTTTTTAATAAATAGCCCGATTGATCAAATTAATCTAGAAAATACAATCGAGTTCGATTTATCTACCGATATATTAAATAGAATAAGCAAAGAATATGACATCATATTCCCTTTATATGAAAGAGAATATATTTCTTATCATGTCCTTGGCAAAGAGTTTAGGAAACAAACTTCTAATAGCTCACTTACTAACGAAACCGAGAAGCTCGTTAATGAATTATTACTATTGATTAATAAAACATTTGACATTGATGTAATATGTGACCTTGAATTTAGAATTGCACTAGGTTTGCACTTAGAACAATTATTAAAGAGAATGCAATATGGAACGCAAATAAAAAATCCACTTTTAAGTGACATTAAATTAAAATACCCTTATGCGTATACTATGGCAAAAGTAGTAGCAATTTTAATACACAAAAAAACAGGAGAAATAGTTGAAGAGGATGAAATAGGGTATATTGCGTTATCGCTACAGCAATTATTAGAAAACAATAATAAGGAAAAAAGAAGAAAATATATTTTATTGGTGTACCCTTTTGGTCAAACAAGTGCTAATTTGTTTAAATATAAATATTTAGAAGTATTCAGTGATCAAATAGAATCAATAGAAACATCTAGCATAGAAGATGTGAAAAAATATGATTTGAATAGATTTGATTACATATTTACACTGGCACCGTTAAAAATAAAAACTAGTGTGCCTATTCTAAATGCAAATTACTTTTTAAATGAAACAACAATTAATGAGATAAAGAATAGACTAAAAACTGAAAATAAAGGTTCTAGTTATTTTGAAAATATTAAGTTCATTGATAACTTAAACGCAAAAGATCGCGAAGAAGCTTTAAAAAAGATATGCGAAATTGTAAAAAAGGACAACAATATCAAGGATGATTTGTATGAAAGGGTGAAAGAAAGAGAAAAAATTGCAAGTACTGATTATGCATATAAGACAGCGGTACCTCACCCTGATAGATTGCTTGTTGATAATACTTACATATGCATGGCCATTCTAGAAAAGCCAATTATGTGGGAGTTACAAGAAGTTTGTATTGTTGTATTGGTACTTATTGGAAGGAGTGATAAGGATAAAGTTCAAGAATTCTATCAATTATTTGCGCAGTTTTTGATGGATGAGAATAAAGTGGATAAATTAATTAGAAGTCGTAGTAAAGAAAAATTATTGGAATTAATTAACAAAATGAAAGAGGATTAATAAATGGAAGATATTCAAACAATTGCCTTTAATATTATTCTGCATGCTGGAGAGAGTAAAAATTATTCGTTTCAAGCAATGCAATGTGGTAGAAATGGAAATTTTTTAGAAGCTGAAGAATTGTTAAAGAAAGCGAGTCAAGAATTAAATGAAGCACATCAAGCTCAAACTGATTTGTTGGTAAACGAAGCAAAAGGTGAAAAGATGAATTTGAGTGTTATATTTGTTCATGCTCAAGATCATTTATCAATGGCAATATTTGCAAAAGATATGGCTGTTGAATACGTTGAAGGATTTAAATTAATAGAAAAAAAATTAGGAGGCAAAAGATGAGGATTATGTTAGCTTGTGCAGCCGGTATGTCAACAAGCATGCTTGTTGAGAAAATGAAATTAGCTGCAAAAGAACTAAATGAAGAACATACAATATGGGCTGTTTCGGTAGAAGGTGTAGAAAGCCAAGTAGATAATTGTGATTGTATCTTATTGGGACCACAAGTGCGTCTTCAAAAAAACAATATTTTAAAAATAGCCAAAAATGTTCCGGTTGAAGTGATAAATCCAATGGATTATGGAAGACAAAATGGGATGGCAGTTCTTGAATTTGCCAAGAAATTAGTAACGGAAAAAGAGGGATAAAATGTCAAACAAAAGTAACTTTTTAGATAAGATGACAAATTGGTTTGAAAAATGGGTTGGACCAATTGCTGAATTTACAAATACCAATATCTATCTAACATCGATTAGCGATGCGTTCACAATGCAAATGCCTTTAATTATTGTTGGATCATTTGCGTTATTATTAAATATTTTTATATGTTCTGACACTGGACTAGCTAAGTATGAATCTCTTGCTTGGTTGGCAAACTATGGAACGGTATTTTCGACAATTAATTATGCATGTATTAGTTGCATGGCTCTTTGGTCATGTGTCTTGATAGCATATAGCTTGGGCAAAAAGAAAGGATTAAAACCTGAGTTTTGTGCTGTACTTTCAGCTGTGTGTTTCTTGATTTTAACAAATCAAGAAAATATTGGTGGCAATTTAGGAGCTTCTGCATTATTTTTAAGCTTTTTTGTAGGCATTTTATCTATTTGCTTGTATGGAAAACTAATGAGCTATGAAAAGATTAAAATCAAAATGGATGCTTCAGTTCCACCTATGATTGCTAGCAGCTTCAATTCATTAATTCCTGTAGCAATTACATTACTATTATTTGGTCTTATAGCTGGTGTTCTTTACGGAACTACTCAAATGTATTTGAACGACATTGTTTACAAAGTAATTCAAGTTCCATTTAATCAAGTTGTTGGTTCTCAATTAGGCGTAAGCATTATTATAATTTTATCTCAATTATTATGGTGGATGGGAATTCATGGTCATATGGCAATGAATGTTGTGGCAAAGCCTGTTAGACAGGCAGCAATTGCAGCAAATATGCAAGCTGTAGCAGCTGGACTTTTACCTACACAATGGTACACACTAGCTTATGTTCATACTTTTACTAACTTAGGTGGTGGTGGTGTTGTAATATCACTTGCTATCGCAATACTACTATTCTCAAAGAGAAGTGATAGAAAAGGTATCACAAAAGTATCTATGATTCCTCTTATCTGTGGAATTTCAGAGCCAATGGTGTTTGGATTACCAATTATGTTAAACCCAATATATATTATTCCTTTTGTTCTAACGCCTGTAATTTGTGGAAATATTGGATATTATGCTCTAGTAAGTGGTTTCTTAACACCAAGTTATGTTGAATCTATTCCTGGTATGCCTATGTTTATTCAACAATTCTTAGCATATAGTGGCCAATGGCAAGCGATTGTTTTAACTGTATTAGTAATAGTAATTGGTGTAATTATCTATACTCCTTTTGTGTTAATTGATAACGCACAAGCAAAGAAAGAGAATCAATAATGTCATTTAAAAAGGATTTTTTATGGGGCGGTGCAATTGCCGCTAATCAATGTGAAGGAGCCTATGATGAAGATGGCAAAGGATTGTCTATTGTTGATGTTGTCAGAGGATCGTCACTTGGTGTTGATAGAATAATTGATGAATCAATAAAAGAAAATGTCTATTATCCAAGTCATGAGGCAATCGATATGTACCATCACTACAAGGAAGATATAAAACTATTTGCAGAATTAGGACTAAAGTGCTTGCGTTTTTCAATCAATTGGACAAGAATATATCCAAACGGCGATGAAGAATATCCAAATGAAAAAGGCTTAGAATATTATGATAATTTCATTGATGAATTAAAGAAGTATAATATTGAGCCAATAATTACATTATCTCATTTTGAAACTCCGCTTAATTTGGTTACTAAATATGGTAGTTGGAGAAATAGAAAATTAATTGATTTTTATGTTAGATATTGTGAAACTGTAATGAGAAGATATAAAGACAAGGTTAAATACTGGCTAACATTTAATGAAATCAATGAAGTTATGAATAAAAAAGAACCTTGGCTACAGGGCGGACTGTTATTCAAAGAAGATGAACATCCACCCAAAATAAAGCTTCAAGCATGCCATCATATGATGGTTGCAAGTGGAAAAGTTGTTATTATGGCTAGGAAGATTAATCCAAAATTTAAAATTGGTTGTATGATTCAATATACTCCTGGTTATGCTAAAACCACAAATCCTAAAGATGAATTCTCTAAATTACTTTATTCAAAACAAAATTTATACTTTACGGATGTAATGGTAAAAGGACGTTACACTAGTCTTTGTAAAAGTGTTTGGGAACGTTTTGGTGTTGAATTGAATTTTGAAGACAATGATTTAGAAGTAATAAAGAATGGCAAAGTGGATTTTATTTCATTTAGTTATTACTTTAGTTATTTAGTAAGTGATGATGGCAATGATGGATATAATTACGAGAAGGGTAACCCCTATTTAAAACAAGGACAATGGAATCGCACTATTGATCCTATTGGACTTAGAATATCGTTAAATGAATTATATAACCGTTACGAAGTACCTTTATTTATTGTTGAAAATGCAATTCCATTGGATGATAAGCTTAATGGAAATGGCAGTATCAATGATGAAGAACGAATTCAATTTTTCAAGGACCATATCAAACAAATAGAATTGGCTATAACAAATGATTATATTGATGTTTTAGGATATACTACATGGGCTCCTATCGACATGGTATCTGTTAGCACTGGTGAAATGAAAAAACGCTATGGTTTTATCTATGTTGATAAAAATAATGATGGATCTGGAACTTATAATCGCTATAAAAAAGCTTCGTTTGATTGGTACAAACATGTAATTGAATCTAATGGAGAATCGTTATAAGTGATTTTCTTTGGCGAAATTGTTGATCTATAAAATGCGTAATAAAGAAAAGGAAAAAATAATGGTAAATGTTCAATATCATTAAGTTAAGAAATGGCATCTTTGCGAGGAACACAAAAATGTGCTCCTCTTTTTTTATATAAAAATATTATTGTATAGAACGTTTTTTCGGGTAACCAAAATCATTTAGGGTTTTAGCGCAATCATTTGGGGTCTAGTTCGGGG
>OIWP01000913.1_pt1 | contig 41121 bp, 36 predicted proteins | sample 1587661 | NCBI WGS metagenome assembly OIWP01 (sample SAMEA3888899, study PRJEB22519) | human gut metagenome | biome: human gut; feature: human-associated habitat; material: faeces | place: Denmark | collected 2010 | reverse complement strand
GAATGTAAACAAAGTCATTTACGGGGGGGATGTCCTTATCGATCTTACTGGCGATACCGTCAGCGCAGATAAGATCCTCAAAGGTATTACTGCTCATGATAAGAGCGGTGCAAAGATCACCGGTGAATGTACATACGACAGCGATACTTCCGACGATACAGCAGCCGTTGCTGAGATTCTTGCCGGTAAGACCGCACATGCAAGAGGTGGTAAACTCACAGGTACCATGAAAAATAATGGTGCTGTCAAAGGAGTCATTTCAACCGTTGCCGGGGAATATACAGTACCGCAGGGATATCATGATGGTTCTGGTAAGGTTGCTATTGACGCAACTGAGCAGGCAAAACTTATTGCCGCCAATATTCGAGAGGGAATTACGATTCTTGGCGTAGAGGGTAGCATGTCTGGTTCTGAGGATATGAAGCCACAGACGAAAGAAGTTACCCCGTCAAAAGCAGAACAGACAATCATTCCGGAGGAGGGATATAACTGCTTATCCCAGGTTACAGTTAAGGCAATCCCGTATGTGGAAACCGATAATTCTGCTGGAGGAAAGACCGTTACGATCGGATAAGGAGGTCTTGTTAGATGGCTGCGAATAAAATTGTATTCGGCAATAAAGTTTTGATCGATCTTACCAGCGATACGGTATCAGCATCCAATTTATTGAAAGGGTTTAAAGCACATGATAAAACCGGGATGCAGATTATTGGTACGTATGAAGCAGAAGAACTGATTGGGAATATCTTGGAAAATGGATTTGCATCTGGAGATATTACATACGAAGAAACGACGGATACAATTACAGCCACCAATAATACAACCGGTCAGGTATTAACAAAGCGTTTTTCTGGTAATAAAGTTATTGTAGAATTAACCCAATCGAATTTAGTAGTTGGAACCCTTGTACGAACGTATGACGAAGACTACACAACTATAACCTCGGTAAATAGCTATACTGGACTTACTACTATAAAAACTTTTGATTACGAAAAGCAGAAAGTAACGATCGTAACACAAAACAGTTCCGGACAAACAATTAAAAGCATTACGAAACATTTCTGAATGCTAAATAAAAAGAAAGAGGGCGTGTGTAATACATTCCCTCTTCTTTTTTCTCAGTATGCGGGTTACGATTAAAAAGTTTATGATTGCCTTCAGAATGGAGGTGGTCATGATGCATAATAAATATTTATTATCAATTAAAGAAGCGTCAAATTTGTTTGGCATAGGACAGCATCGATTACGGGAGATTGTTCAAAACGATTACGAATGCCGATATCATTTGATGATTGGACGTGTGATAAGGATAAAGCGAGAACCATTTGAAGAGTTTATAAGCAAAGTAGAACAGATATAATTTATCGACATAATGCCTCGAATGTGCTATTATTTAAAAGTATTCGTTCGAGGCACCTTTTTTGTATGGAGGGCTGAGAATATGGCAAACAAAGCAACAAGTGAAAAGAATAAACCAGCCAGAAAAAAACTTCGAGATAATGAATACTATAATCCGAAATCGAAGCGATATGAGTATCATTACAGAGATATCCTTGGAAAAGACCGGGTAATCAGCTCGTATCGGCTGGAAGCAACAGATCAGTTACCAAAAGGGAGGCGCGGAGGAAAGAGTCTGCGAGAAAAAGAAGCCGAATTAAATGCGCAGCTCGACAACAACATTGATATGGATGGCGCAAAGCTTACGTTGTTGGAAGTGATCGACCGATATTTGGATAATCTTTATAATAGGAAAGAATTAAGTCCAAATACGAAGATGGGGTACAATGTAACGGTAAATACACTGAAAGAGTATCGACTCGGTCATATGGAAATAGGCAAGATCAAACCCGAGCATTGTGAAGACTGGCTTCGTGACATGAAGAAAAAATACAGAGGGTCTTCTATACAAACGCAGATAAGTCTTATCAAACGGACATTCGAATATGCTATCGACTATGACTATATCGTAAAGAATCCGTTCAGACGAATTACTACAGACAGAAGCGACAGCAAATCGATGGAAGCACTAACAGTACAAGACATGAATCGTTTTCTTGAATTTTGTTCAATCGATTCGCACAGCAGACATTGTTATGACATGATTTATATTTTGTTCTGGACAGGATTAAGAGCATCAGAATTGTGCGGCTTGACGTTGGATGATATTGATATGAGGAAACGGATGATTCGGGTGGAGAAACAGCTTCTATGTCTGAATCACGAGCATGTTGTCAGAAAACCGAAGACATCGAATGGCATACGATACATCCCAATGACGGATGGTGTGTATGAAAGATTCGAGAGTGTGCTGAAGAATCGATATTTGAAAGGCGACCTCGAACCGGTATGCTTTGACGAGCGTGGTAATGCTTATGAGGGATTTGTATTTCTTGCTACAAGGAGCCGCAAAACAATCGTACGTGCCCATGTGGAAGAATACTTGCAGAATTGTATCAAGCGGTTTAATAATGAGAACCCGGGTAACCCAATTCGGAAGTTTGAACCGCATATTTGTAGGCATACGTTTGCTACCAATATGCAGACACTTACACCAAAGACGCTTCAATATATTTTGGGACATGGCAATATCAGCACGACGATGAATCATTATGTCGATGCAAAACCGGGAGAGCAGCAGTTGACAGAGATTAACGAGCTTGCAAATACCATGGCAGCTATTTAGTATAAGTTTCAGCGTACTAATTATATACTAAATAATTCGAGTAATAACAAAGAACAAAAGATAATGAAAAGCAACGAAACGGAACATGGAAAAGTGCTAAAAGCCGCATAGTTGCTGGATAAATCGAGTATCGACAGAAGGTAGAGAAATATGATTGCAATTATCGACTATGACGCAGGAAATGTAAAAAGTGTCCAGAAGGCGCTGGCATATTTGCACGAGGATACGATACTGACGCGCGACCCGAAACAGCTGCTTGCAGCAGAAAAAGTCATCCTTCCGGGTGTTGGGGCATTCGGGGATGCGATGGGGAAATTAAAAGAATATGGTCTGATTGATGTGATTTCCGAGATTGTCGACAAGAATACTCCGTTTCTTGGAATTTGCCTTGGTTTGCAGCTGTTATTTGAATCGAGCGAGGAAAGCCCTGGCGTGGAGGGGCTCGGTCTGTTAAAGGGAAAAATCCTGCGGATTCCAGACGGCGTTGCAGAAGACAAAAGACCGCTTAAAATTCCGCATATCGGCTGGAATTCCCTCTCCTTTCCGCAAAAAGGACGGCTGTTTGAAGGATTTTCCAGGGAGCCGTATGTGTATTTCGTGCATTCCTATTATCTGAAGGCGGAGGAGGATATTGTCACCGCGAGAACCGAGTATGGCGTTTCCATCGATGCTTCTGTGGAAAAAGGAAATCTGTTCGCCTGTCAGTTCCACCCGGAAAAGAGTTCGGAGGCTGGGCTGAAAATTTTGGAGAACTTTGTGAGATTAGGCAGGGAGGGCAACTGAGGATGTTTACAAAACGGATCATTCCCTGTCTGGACGTCCATAATGGCAGGGTAGTAAAGGGCGTTAATTTTGTCAATTTGAGGGATGCAGGAGATCCGGTGGAGATCGCAGCGGCGTATGATAAGGCGGGTGCGGACGAATTGGTTTTCCTGGATATTACAGCGTCCTCGGATGCGCGGGCGACGGTCGTGGACATGGTAAGACGGGTTGCTGAACAGGTGTTTATCCCGTTTACGGTCGGCGGCGGAATCCGCACGGTTGAGGATTTTAAGGCATTGCTGCGGGAAGGAGCGGATAAAATTTCTGTCAACTCAGCGGCGATTTCCAATCCGCAGCTGATCGCGGATGCGGCGGAAAAGTTCGGCAGCCAGTGCGTTGTCGTTGCGATTGATGCAAGACGCAGAACAGACGGTGCAGAGGGCTGGACGGTTTATAAAAACGGCGGACGGATCGATACCGGTCTGGACGCGGTAGAATGGGCGAGAAAGGCGCAGGAGCTGGGAGCCGGGGAGATTTTGCTGACGAGCATGGACTGCGATGGAACGAAGGCAGGCTATGATATTCCGCTGACCCGGGCGATCGCACAGAACGTGTCGATTCCGGTCATCGCTTCCGGTGGTGCAGGCAAGATGGAGCATTTCAAGGAGGCACTGACAGACGGCATGGCAGATGCGGCGCTGGCGGCTTCCCTATTTCACTATAAAGAGCTGGAAATCGGACAGGTCAAGGAATACCTGCAGAAGGAAGGAGTCGCGGTAAGATGGCAATGATCAGCAACGACTGGTTGCCGGCGTTAAAGGATGAGTTTCGAAAACCGTATTATGCGAAGTTATTTTCTTTTGTGAAAGAAGAATATGCGACGCATGTGGTATATCCTCCGGCGGATGATATTTTCAACGCATTTCATTTTACGCCGCTTCGCGAGGTGAAGGTCGTGATTTTGGGACAGGACCCTTATCATAACGAGCATCAGGCGCATGGGCTTTGCTTTTCTGTGCAGCCGGGAGAGGAGGTGCCGCCGTCGCTTGTCAATATTTATCAGGAGCTGCATGATGATCTGGGATGCTATATTCCAAACAACGGTTATCTGGAAAAATGGGCGAAGCAGGGCGTGCTGATGTTGAATACCGTGTTGACTGTGCGGGCGCATCAGGCAAATTCCCATCAGGGAAGAGGCTGGGAGCAGTTTACGGATGCAGTCATCGAAGCGGTTAATGCGCAGGACCGTCCGATCGTTTTTTTGCTCTGGGGACGTCCGGCGCAGCAGAAGGCTTCGATGTTGACGAATCCGCAGCATTTGATTTTGAAGGCACCGCATCCGAGTCCCTTGTCTGCATATCGCGGATTTTTCGGCTGCAGGCATTTCAGCCAGACCAATGAATTTTTAAAAGCACATGGAGTGGAACCGATCGACTGGCAGATTGAGAACCGATAAGAGAGGCAGATAAAGGAGCAACGATGAATAAAAAACCATTTGTAACCAAAGAACAGATTGAAGAAATCGCAAAGACGTATCCGACTCCGTTTCATCTCTACGATGAAAAAGGAATCCGCGAAAATGCGAAAAGAGTAAAAGAGGCATTTTCCTGGAACCCTGGATTTCGGGAATATTTTGCGATCAAAGCGACTCCGAACCCGTTTTTGGTTGACATTTTACGGGAATACGGCTGTGGCTGTGACTGTTCTTCCGAAACGGAACTGATGCTCTGTGATGCGATCGGCGCCAAGGGCGAGGAGATTATGTTTTCCTCCAACGATACGCCTGAAGAGGAATATGCCCTGGCAGCGAAGCTGGGCGCGATTATCAACCTGGATGACATCACGCATATCGATTTTGTAGAGCAGATTCTGGGCAAGCTTCCGGAGACGATGAGCTGCAGATATAATCCGGGCGGCGTGTTCACGTTGAGCAACGGCATCATGGACAATCCGGGGGATTCCAAATACGGTATGACGACGGAACAGATTTTTGAAGCGTATCGGATTTTAAAGAGCAAGGGAGTAAAACGCTTTGGTATTCACGCATTTCTGGCGAGCAACACGGTGACGAACGAATATTATCCACAGCTGGCAAAGCAGCTGTTTGAGCTTGCTGTGAAGCTGGAAAAAGAAACCGGAGCGGATATTGCGTTTATCAATCTGTCTGGCGGTGTCGGCATTCCGTATCGTCCCGATCAGGAGCCGAACGATATTCTGGCGATCGGCGAGGGCGTCAGGAAGGTTTACGAAGAGGTTCTGGTTCCGGCAGGCATGGGAGATATCGCAATTTATACCGAGATGGGACGTTTCATGATGGGACCTTACGGTGCGCTGGTAACGAAGGCGGTGCATGAGAAGCATATTTACAAAGAATATATCGGCGTGGATGCATGCGCGGCGAACCTGATGCGTCCCGCGATGTACGGTGCTTATCATCATATCACGGTGCTGGGCAAGGAAAATGCGCCCTGCGACCATATATACGATGTGGCCGGTTCCCTTTGCGAAAATAATGACAAATTTGCAATCGACAGAAACCTTCCCAAGATTGATATGGGAGATTATCTGTTCATTCATGATGCGGGCGCACACGGCTTTTCGATGGGCTATAACTACAACGGACGTCTGCGCAGCGCGGAGATTTTACTGCAGGAGGATGGCACTGCAAAGCTGATCCGCCGTGCAGAGACACCGAAGGATTACTTCGCAACGTTTGACTGCTTTGATTTTTATAAAAATCTGAAATTTGAAAAATAAAGCCTGATGCGAACTGGGAAAGGACGCACAATTGAGGAAATATACAATAGAATGCATGCTTTGCGAACATTTTATTCATGACAATAGAATGCTCGCAGAGCGTGCATTCTATTGTTGTAACGAATGAAAAAGAATGTGCTTTGGCGCATTCTCGCGCCGAGGCGCGGTTGCTTTAGCAACCATCTACCCCTGCGCCGAGTGCGCATCCTCGCAGAGAATTTTTATCGTATGGAAACGAAGTTTCCTATACGATGAAAAAATGCCCGAACTGGACGGATGAAAGGATCCGAACCAGTTCGGGCGTTTTTATGAAATGTCAGAGAAACATATTGTCTGCAGGGTGACAATCTCATCTGTTGCTAAAATAGGATCGCCAGCGGCGCAGCCTGTTTTACAGTGCGAACTGGAATATGCAAAATGCCGCGTAAATAGCGAGCAGAATAATACCCTGCAGGCGTGTCATTCTGCCTTTGATGAGCGGAGGAATCGTTAGGATCAGCATAACGCTGAGCATGACAGGAATATCTACAACGAGGGATGCGTTATAAGCGCCGATCTGCTTGCTGTTAGGCAGATCGAAGGGAGATAACAGGATCGAAACACCACTTACCAAAACGAGGTTAAACAGGTTTGCGCCGATGATGTTGCCGAGGGATAACAGACCGTGTCCTTTGCGCAGAGAGGTGATTGCGGTAACAAGCTCCGGCAGGGAGGTGCCTAGAGCAACAAAGGTGAGGGCGATAACGGATTCGGGAACGCCCAACAGTCCGGCGATGATGATGCCATTATCAACTAGCAGGTTTGCGCCGATTGCGATAAAAGCAGCACCGATGACCAGTAAAAGAAGATCCTTTCCGGTCGAATTAGAAGCGGTGTCGGCCTCTGCCGCTGCGACCTCAGCGTCCGCTGCTGCAGCCTCCGGGTTCTTGCCGTGCATCGCCAGATAGACCTGAATGCCGATATATGTGACGAAAATCAGCAGAAGCAGCACACCGGTTACGCGATCGAAGCGCTTGGTAACGTAGGCGGTAAACAGGTAGAGTGCGGTGGATACATAAAAGAAAATAACCGGAATGGTAAGTGTCTTTTTATCCACGCGGGACGGCTTGACTGCGATGGAAATTGCCGCGATCAGCGCCGTATTGCAGATGATGGAACCGATGGCGTTTCCGTAGGCGATTTCACCATGGCCGTTGACTGCAGAGGTGGCGGAAACCATGACCTCCGGCAGGGTAGTGCCGATGGAAACGACAGTTGCGCCGATTAACAGATCCGGGACATGGAACTTGTGAGCGATGCCTGTTGCACCGTCCACAAACCAGTCGCCGCCCTTAATCAGCAGAACCAGTCCGACGAGAAACAGGATGATGGGTGTTATCATTTGTTTATCCTCCAGAAATAAAAAAAGTTAGTTACATCGAACCTACTTTTTGATCCGATAGAAAAAAACCCGAAGTTATAAAAACTTCGGGTTTTCGTGCCGGCGACGGGACTTGAACCCGTACTATGTCACCATAAACAGATTTTGAGTCTGCCGCGTCTGCCATTCCGCCACGCCGGCTGATGTGCGTAAAACTCCTGCAACAAAAAAGATTTTACCATAAAGAGATTGCGATTTCAAGGGAAAAATGAGTTTAATTTTCGGTTTTCATTTCGCAGCATCTTGACAATGCCGTGTAGATGGTGTTACTTTTACTTTGCATTGAAAAAATGACGCACATGCGAAGATGAGGAGAAAAACATGCAGGAATTAAAACCGATCAAAGAAGGAAAAGTTCGTGAGATTTATGACAACGGCGAAAGCCTGATTATGGTTGCCACAGACCGTATCAGCTGTTTTGATGTGATCTTACATAATGAGGTAACGAAAAAGGGAACCGTCCTGACTCAGATGTCCAAGTTCTGGTTCGATATGACACAGGATATTCTTCCTAACCACATGATTTCTGTAGATACCAAGGATATGCCGGAGTTTTTCCAGCAGGAGAAGTATGAAGGCAAGTCCATGATGTGTAAAAAGCTTCAGATGCTTCCCATTGAGTGCATCGTGCGCGGCTATATCACCGGCAGTGGTTGGGCAAGCTACAAGGAAAACGGCACGGTATGCGGCATTCGTCTGCCGGAGGGCTTAAAAGAATCCGATAAGCTGCCTGAGCCTATTTACACTCCCTCCACCAAAGCGGAAATCGGCGATCACGACGAAAATATTTCCTTTGAGCAGAGCGTTACGCATCTGGAAAAATATTTCCCTGGCAGAGGGCAGGAGCTTGCAGAACAGCTTCGTGACAACACCATCGCCCTGTACAAGAAATGTGCAGAGTACGCACTGAGCAAGGGTATCATCATTGCGGATACCAAGTTTGAGTTTGGTCTGGACGAGGATGGCAACATGGTGATCGGCGATGAAATGCTGACACCCGACAGCTCCCGTTTCTGGCCTGCGGAAGGCTATGAACCCGGACATTCTCAGCCTTCTTTTGACAAGCAGTTTGCCCGCGACTGGCTCAAAGCCAACCCGGATAACGACTGGACACTGCCTCAGGAGATCGTAGACAAGACGATTGCAAAATATCTGCAGGCATATGAGATGCTGACCGGTAAGCAGCTGTAAGCAGCTTAGGTATGCTTTACGAAATAGTGCGCACAGACAAACGACAGCACACAAACGAACGGAAATAGAAAGGATATGCTGGACATCCTGCTTTTTTCGTGCTATCCTTTTTACATGAAATTATTTCATTGGAGGATGCGTCAACTATGGCAAGAAGAAAGAAAAACATGACCTATGAAGAAGAACTGACCTACCTGGACAGCGAAATTTCCAAAACGGAGGAAACTTTAAAGGCACTCAAGACACGAAAAAAGGAACTTGCTAAAGTAAAAGAACAGGCTGATCTGCAGACTCTGTATGCAGCGATCAAGGAGTCCGGCAAATCTGTTGCGGATGTAATTTCCAGCTTAAAGTAAAAATATGCCCAGACTGCGAACCCGCAGTTTGGAATAGGGGAACAGGCAGTCAATACCTGTTCCCTGTTTTTTTATCGTATAGGCAACTTCCTTTCTATACGATAAAAATGCTCTACGAAGATTGCATTGCAGAGGAATTGTGATAGAGATGGAGGAAATGGTGATGGGACAGGAGAGAATCATTCATGCAGCACTGCTTGGGGCAGGAACCGTGGGCAGCGGCGTTTATAAACTGGTAAAGGATCTGGAGGAAGAGATCATTTCCAAAACGGGCGCGCGCCTGGTGGTGGATAAAATTCTGGTGCGCGATACGACAAAAGCGCGGGAAGGCATTCCGTCTGAGCTTCTGATAGATCGTTGGGATGAGATTTTAAACGATCCCCAGATCGAAATCGTAATTGAGGTGATGGGAGGAATTCGACCGGCGCTGACCTGGCTGGAGGAAGCGCTCCGCGTAGGCAAACAGGTTGTAACGGCGAATAAGGATTTGCTCGCAGAATATGGAGAACAGCTGTTCGATGCGGCGGAAGCCGGAAAATGTGACCTGCATTTCGAAGCGGCGGTTGCAGGTGCAATTCCGATCATCCGTCCGCTGCGCCAGAGCCTGGTAGCCAGCGAACTGACAGAAGTGATGGGCATTGTCAACGGGACGACCAACTATATCCTGACGCGGATGACGGAGGATGGGATGGGCTACGAAGAGGCACTTGCCCTTGCAACAAAGCTCGGCTATGCAGAGAGCGATCCGACTGCGGATGTGGAAGGCTACGATGCAGGACGCAAGGTGGCGATTATTGCATTGATCGCGTTTAACTCCAACGTGACCTTTTCCCAGGTGTATACCGAAGGTATTACACACATCACGGCGGAGGATATCCGCTATGCGAAGGAATTTGGCTATGTGATCAAGCTGATCGGCATGACGAGGCTGACAGAAGGCGGCGTAGAGGTTAAAGTACATCCGATGCTTTTGCCGGAGCAGCATCCGCTTTCAACTGTCCGGGATTCGTTCAATGCGGTATTTATCCACGGGGAAGCCTGCGACGACGCGATGTTTATGGGGCGCGGCGCAGGACAGCTGCCGACAGCGAGCGCAGTGATGGGCGATGTAATCGACGTGATGCGAAACATCCTGCACCATTCCTGCGGCAAGATCGGTTATGGCTGCTACCGGAATCTTCCGGTGAAATCCGCAGAGGATACGGTCAGTCGGTTTTTCCTACGGATTCAGGTAACGGACAAGCCCGGCGCGCTCGCCAACATTGCCGGGATTTTGGGCAATAACGACGTGAGCATCGCGCAGGTCGTACAGAAGCGCAGCCATGACGGCGTTGCAGAGCTTGTCATCATCACCGACCCGGTGCGGGAAAAACATTTTAACGATGCGCTCAGCATCTTAAAGGGCATGTCGGTGTTAAAAGAAGTGTCCGGCGTGATCCGGGTATACGGGAATTAAGGTGTGCCCGGCATGAAATAACGCGTTCGGCTTGTTTTATCGTCAGCGCAGCTGCATGTCGATTCGGATATCGTTTCCGGAAACAGTCACGTCAGCGAGGCTGCCGACGATCAGCGGCATCATTGGCGGAAGATGTCCGAGATCGACGTCCATAATTACCGGGACATGGTGGGAAAGTGCGACGGGCAGTACCGCCTGATATGGATCGAGGCCCATCATGTCCTGTCCGAAGCACAGCGGGCGACCGATCAGGAAGGCTTTGACGTGTTCGAACCAGCCAGCCTGTTCCATTTGCCACATGGCTCTGCGGATAGAGAAGACGTTCAAATCGCAGGCTTCAAGAAACCAGATGATGCCATCCTCTTTGTAGCGCTCGATAAAGTCCTTCGTTTTATCGAAACGGGTTCCGGTCAGATTGACGAGACAATCCATGCAGCCGCCGAGGAGTCTGCCGGAGACGTGAAAGCTTGGGGCAGAGGCTGGCGATACAGCGCCTGTCTGTAGGTTACCGCCCGCAAGCTGCGGGTCGCTGTTTAACTGGTCGTTGTACAAATGCGTTGTGCCGTTAGTCCTCTGTGCATACTCCGTCCCGTAGCAGCGCAGGACGCGCGGCTCAGTCACATGATAGGGCGCAAGGGGATTCGTTTCATCTTTTAAGGCTTCCTTTTCCCAGAGGGGGTAGCCGGATACGGTCTGTGCGCGTCCCGTCAGCAGGTGGAAGGCATCGGAAATAGCGGGATGCCACAGCTCCATGCCAAAAGCGCCGGCGCAGGGACCGTAGATGGAGGCGGTATCTGCAAGAGTTGCGAGAAGATAGGTCATATTCGTGTTGTCGGAATAGCCCATGTACCATTTGGGATCGGCTTTCGCAAGGCGGTCAAAATCCATATATGGAAGAATTTCGCACATCAGTTCGCCGCCTCCGCAGGAAATCAGACAGTCATTGTCGGATTTTACATAATAATCCATCAGCTCCTGCGCGCATTTTTCGGGGGTGTTGCTGATGCCGACGCCGCTGCTTTCATAGCAGTTTGGTCCGAGGTCAAGCCGGTAGCCAAGCTCGGTGAAGCGTTTCTGGGCGTGTTCAAACGTTTCCTGATAAGGGGAGGTTGCACAGCCAAAGGAAGGGGCGACAAAGCCGATCGTGCCGCCGTCCGGTAAAAATTTGGGAAATTTCATAGGGATGTTCTGTTCCTTTCTCTTTCTGAGGAGGCGAAGGCAGCTGCTGCCCTCGCCTCCGATTTATTTCTGACAATAGAATGCGCAGCATTCTATTGTATTTTTACGTTATCGGTTGGATCGATAAAACCTTCTCCGAAGACCTCGCTGGTTTCCGTAATCATGACAAATGCGTCCGGATCGGTCTGATGTGCGGCGCGGCGAACCTTGTACGCTTCGGCCTTGGAGCAGGCACAGAGAAGTACCTGGCGCTCGGTCGTGGTATAAGAACCTTTTGCGCGGATCAGCGTCGATCCTCTTGCGCAGACCTCGTCGATATGCGTTGCCATGGCAGGCCCCTGCGTCGTGATGATGATGGCGAGCTTTCCGGCGCTCGTGCCGTACATAATTTTATCGATGACGGTAGAGGTTACAAACGTAGAAATAAGTCCATATAAAACTGCGTCGGGATTACCATAAACCGGCCAGCCAATCAGGATGATGACGAGGTCGATTGCCATCGTGACAGCGCCGATAGAAAGGTGCGGGTGCAGCGCTTTGATGGACATAGTAAGGAAGTCCGTACCGCCGGTAGACGAGCCTCTCATGTAGATCAGCGCAAGACCGCAGCCAAAAAATACGCCGGAAAAAAGCGCAGCGAGCATAGGATTGCCGTCATAGGCAGGCGTGAGCGGAAAGACGAAATCCAGAAAAAAGGTATTGATCAGAATCGTGCGGATGGATTTGATCATAAATTTACGCCCGACAATCCGGTAACTGAGCAAAATCAGGGGAATGTTGATGACGAGGGAGGTTGTACCGATCGGTAGGTTCCATAGGTGGTTCAAAATCAGGGCGACGCCGGAGATACCGCCAGGCGCGAAGCTTGCGAGCTTTGCAAAGGTATAGATGCCGATTGCAGAAAGAATGCTGCCGAGGACGTCGCAGAATAAATCGATCGCGATATTCTGCAGCTGCTGCGGCGTATAGTGAGTGGACGAAAAAAATTTCATAAGAACCTCTTTCCCGGAAAAACCGTTATAGTAAGGATGATTCAGATTAGAAAAAATATTCCGGGCAAGGAAGCTGCCCGGAGGCAGACCGCAAAAAAACGAGCCTGCTTTAGCCTGCCGGATAGAAAAATTGTGGCATAGGAGAGAAAAAAAGTCAAGGCAGGCAGATTGTGTGATTTTTTATGGAAAGTTTATGGAATTTTTATTGTATTTCTGTAGAAAGAAGAGTAGAATAGGCCAACGTAATTAACAATGTTAAATATTATCAATGTTAATGAAAAAAGCAGACAGGGAAAATCGGCGCTTGGGGTGAGCTCTTTGCACTGCAGGCGCTTTGATACAGGAGGAGAAATGGATGACGCGTTAAAACTGGAGAGAGAATTTGAGCATGTCATGTGCAGGTTTCGGAGGATGGATTATTCTGTACTACATCCCGGAGTTGGAAATATGGAATTTGCAGTGCTGGAGATGATTCATAAGCTGAGTGCGCAGCACGATGCAATTTACGGCGCAGCGATTTCCGATCTGCAGAAAAAAATGGAAATATTACCGTCGGCACTTTCCAGACTGCTCCGTGGCATGGAGGAAAAAGGGCTGTGCGTGCGCAGTATTGACCCGAAAGACCGAAGAAGCAGCTATGTTTCGCTGACGGAGACCGGACAGGAAAGAAGAGATCAGGGACACTGCATCATGGAAGTGTTTGCCCAGCGAGTTGTAGAAAGAATGGGCGAAGGCAGATTCCGTGAGCTGATTAAACAGTGGGAACGGTTCGGAGATGTACTGGAAACAGAAATTGCAGCATTCAGGAATGTGGATGGAATGGAGGAATAGAACAGAAAATGTTTCGGCTACTGAGCTATTTAAAACAATGTAAAAAATCAGTGCTGGCCATTGTACTTCTGCTGATCGTGCAGGCGTACTGTGATCTGGCACTGCCGCAGTATACATCGGATATTGTGGACGTCGGAATTCAGCAGGGCGGTATCACTTATGCTGCGCCCGAGTGGATGCGGGAGGAGACCTGGGGCAGCCTGCAGAATTTAATGACAGAAGGGGAAAAAGAGCTGACCGCTTCCTGCTATGAACAGGCAGAGGACGGTACTTACGAGCGGACAACGAATAAAACGGCGGATCTGGAAGCGTTAAACGATACGTTCCGGATGCCGATGGTGATGCTGTCTGCGATGGACGAAAGTGCGGAGACCGCGCTGAATGACGGAGCAGATGCAGCGGCGCCCACCAAGGAGCAGCTTCAGCTTCTCCAAGCGCTGCAAAACGGCTCTCTCTCCGAGGAGCAGCTGCTTTCGCTGCGGGAGACGATCACAGACCAGCTGGGCGATATGAGTGATTCCCTGTTGAACCAGAAGGCGATTTTATTTGTGAAAGAGGAATATGAAGCGCTGGGTAAAGACCCGGGCAGCATCCAGATCGCATATCTTTTAAAAACGGGCGGAAAAATGCTCGGCTTTACGCTGCTGATGGCAGTGTGCGCGATTGCAGTCAGCTTCCTTGCGTCCCGCGCTGCAGCATCGATCGGTAAAAATCTGCGCGGTCAGGTATTTGGCAAAGTGTTGTCGTTTTCTAGTGGAGAAATGCATCGGTTTTCGACAGCATCCCTGATTACGAGAAGCACGAACGATATTCAGCAGGTACAGATGGTCGCGGTCATGCTGCTTCGGATGATAAGCTATGCCCCGATCCTCGGAATCGGCGGTGTTTTGAAGGTGGTTGGCACAAAAACGGGCATGGCGTGGATTATTGGGCTTGCGGTAGCGGTCATTATGGCGGTTGTACTGATTCTGGTGAGCGTTGCAATGCCGAAATTCAAGCTGATGCAGAAATTAGTGGACCGGATGAACCTGGTTTCTAGGGAAATTTTGACTGGACTTTCGGTTATCCGTGCATTTTCCAGAGAAAAATTCGAAGAAAAACGGTTTGATGAAGCAAACCGGAACCTGATGAAAACGCAGCTGTTCACCAACCGCGTCATGACCTTTATGATGCCGGCGATGATGCTGATTATGAACTGCGTTACCGTCATGATCGTGTGGTTCGGTGCAAAGGGAATCGACGCCGGAAACCTGCAGGTTGGCGATATGATGGCGTTTATGACCTATACGATGCAGATCGTCATGTCCTTTTTGATGATTACGATGGTTTCCGTCATGCTTCCGCGTGCAGGTGTGGCAGCAGACCGAATTGAGGAAATTTTGCGGACGGACAGCAGCATTGTGGATGCAAAAAAAACGGAGGATGAAAAGCTGACGCAGTGCAGGGGAGAACTGAGGTTTGAGGACGTAAGCTTTAAATATCCCGGGGCAGAGGGGGACGTACTGGAGCATATCAGCTTTACGGCAAAACCCGGACAGACGACCGCTGTAATCGGAAGCACAGGCTGCGGCAAATCAACGCTGATTCAGCTGATCCCGAGATTTTACGATGTGACGGAAGGAAAAATTACGCTGGACGGTGTGGATATCCGAAATTTGAGCCAGCATAAATTACGGGAAGTGATGGGACTGGTTCCCCAGAAGGGCGTGCTCTTTTCCGGGACGATCGCTTCCAATATCAAGCTCGCAGGAGAAGATGAAATCAGCGACGAAACGATGAAAGAAGCGGCGCAGACAGCGCAGGCAACCGAGTTTATCGATGCAAAGCCGGAAGGCTATGATAGTCCGGTTGCGCAGGGAGGCAGTAACGTGTCCGGTGGACAGAAGCAGCGTCTTGCGATTGCCAGGGTCATTGCAAAGCATCCGAAGGTATATCTGTTTGACGACAGCTTTTCTGCGTTGGATTACAAAACGGACGCAGCGCTTCGAAAGGCGCTGCACGAACAGGCCGCGGACGCGACGGTGCTGATCGTTGCACAGAGAATCAGCACAATCATGAATGCGGAGCAGATCCTTGTTCTGGAGGATGGAAAAATCGTTGGAAAAGGAACCCATGAAGAGCTGATGAAAAACTGCAGCGCCTATCAGGAAATTGCACGCTCGCAGCTGTCGGAAAGCGAGCTGAAAGGAGGCATGGCAGAATGAGTCAGGAGCAAAATAAAAAGCGTCCAATGATGGGACACGGACCGGGCAGGGGAATGATGCCCGGGGAAAAGGCAAAGGATTTTACGGGAACGATCCAAAAGCTGTTTGCCTACCTTGGAAGCTATCGAATTGTGCTCGGCGTCGTAATCTTATTTGCAATCGGAAGTACGGTATTTAATATTATCGGACCAAAAGTGCTCAGTAAGGTGACAACAGAGCTGTTCAACGGTCTGGTCGCAAAGGTGAGCGGTACCGGCGGTATTGATTTTGAAAAAATCGGCAGGATTTTGTTGCTGCTGCTTGGAATTTACTGTATCAGCGCAGTGTTTAACTTCATTCAGGGCTGGCTGACGACCGGCGTGACGCAGTAGCTGGGTTATCGGATGCGAAAGGAAATTTCCAAAAAAATCAACCGGATGCCGATGAAATATTTCGAATCCAGAACGGTCGGAGAAGTGCTTTCGAGAATCACGAACGATGTCGATACGCTGGGACAGAGCTTAAACCAAAGCGTGACCCAGTTAATTACCTCGATTGCGACGATGATCGGCGTGTTGATTATGATGCTGTCGATCAGTCCTCTGATGACGCTGATCGCACTGGTGATTCTGCCAATTTCCGGCGGTTTGATCGGATTTGTGGTCAAACATTCCCAGAAATATTTCGTGGAGCAGCAGAGCTGTCTCGGTGAAATAAATGGACAGGTAGAGGAAACCTACAGCGGTCATATGGTCATCCGGGCGTTCAACCGCGAAGAAGCGGTGGAGGAAACGTTTTCCCGGACAAACGACAGACTGTATGAATCCGCGTGGAAATCCCAGTTTATTTCCGGTCTGATGCAGCCGATCATGACCTTTGTCGGAAACCTCGGCTATGTTGCGGTTGCAGTGCTGGGAAGTGTTCTGGCGGTAAACGGCACGATCGAGGTCGGCGATATCCAGGCGTTTATCCAGTATGTGAAAAATTTCACACAGCCGATCACACAGATTGCGCAGGTTTCAAATATGCTGCAGTCCGCAGCGGCTGCCGCAGAGCGTGTTTTTGAATTCCTGGACGAGGAAGAGGAAGAGCAGACCGTTGAGCATCCGGTATCAATGGATCAGCTGACCGGTGCCGTAAGCTTTGAGCATGTACGGTTTGGCTATACACCGGATAAAATCGTTATTCAGGATTTCTCCTGTGAAGTAAAACCGGGGCAGATGGTTGCGATTGTTGGACCGACCGGCGCCGGAAAGACGACAATGGTCAAGCTGCTGATGCGTTTCTATGACGTAAACAGCGGCAGAATCTGCCTGGATGGACACGATATCCGAAATTTCAACAGAGGACAGCTGCGTGAAATGTTTGGCATGGTACTGCAGGATACCTGGCTGTTCCAGGGAACCATTATGGAAAATATCCGTTACGGACGGCTGGATGCAACAGATGAGGAAGTCATCGCGGCGGCAAAAGCGGCACATGCGGATCATTTCATCCGGACGCTGCCGGGCGGTTATCAGATGGAGTTAAATGAAGACGCGACCAACGTTTCGCAGGGACAGAAACAGCTTTTGACGATTGCACGTGCAATTCTTGCTGACAATCCGATCTTGATTCTGGACGAGGCGACCAGCTCCGTCGATACGAGAACAGAAATCCAGATCCAGAAAGCGATGAATAACCTGATGAAGGGCAGAACGAGCTTTGTCATTGCCCACCGACTTTCGACGATCCGGGACGCGGATGTGATTCTGGTCATGAAGGACGGAGATATTGCAGAGCAGGGCACGCACGAAGAACTGCTTGCAAAGGGCGGATTTTACGCGCAGCTGTATAATTCCCAGTTCGAAAAAACAGCATAAGGATTTGTAAAAAGTTTTTTTGCAGGGATCAAAGGATGGATTGCAGACAGAAGGCGGGATATGGTAAAATAAAAACCGATGGCACAATCAGACATGAAACGGAGCAGAATGTACATTCGATAGACGTTCTGCCTTAAGAAAAAACAGGAGGGGATTTGCCATGGCAGTTTATGCAGATGAAAAGCAGCGTACTTTTACGCTGCAGACCAAAAATACGACGTATCAGATGAAAGTGGATGCCTACGGCATGCTGCTGCATACCTATTACGGGGAAAAGACGGATAATTCTGATCTTTCTTACCGGATTCCGCCGGATGACCGCGGATTTTCCGGCTATGCGTATGAAGCGTCCTGTGCTGACGACAGACTTTCCTCAGATCTTGCGCCGCAGGAGTACAGCTGTTTCGGAACGGGGGATTACCGGATCAGTGCCCTGCGCGTCAGAAATGAAAACGGGAGCCAGGCGGTAACGCTTTGTTATGCCGGATATGAGCTTTCCAGAGGAAAATACAGCATTCCGGGATTGCCGGCTGTTTATGCGGATGAAACAGAAGCGGAAACCCTCGCCATCCTTTTGCGGGATCCGGAAAGCGGACTGGAAGTGCTTTTACAGTATGGCGTTCTGGAAGAGCTGGACATCATTACAAGGGCTGTGAAAGTTGTGAACCGGACAATGGGTAAAGTTGTCCTGTTAAAGGCTGCCAGCATGTGCCTGGACTGGCTGTCCGGCGACTATGAATGGCTGACCTTTTATGGAAAGCATGCGATGGAGCGCACCCTGCAGCGCACTCCGATTGCGCACGGCATTTCTGCGATCGGCAGTGTGAGAGGCGCATCCAGCCATCACTACAACCCGTTTGCAGTCGTATGTGAAAAGGATACAAACGAGACAAAAGGGCTCTGCTACGGTGTATCTTTTGTATACAGCGGCGAATTTTTAATGGAAACAGAAAAAGACCAGATCGATCAGACCCGTCTGATCTGCGGCATCCATCCGGACGACTTTGCGTGGACGCTGGAGCCGGGCGAGAGCTTTGATACGCCGGAGGTGATTTTGAGCTGCTCGTCCGAGGGCTTTGGAAAGCTGAGCCATAATTTCCATCAGGTCATCCGGGAGCACATCTGCCGGGGCGAATGGAAAAACAAGCGCCGTCCGGTGTTGATTAACAACTGGGAGGGCACTTACTTTGACTTTACCGGGGACAAGCTCGTTTCGATCGCAAAGGATGCGGCAGAGCTTGGCGTCGAGCTGTTCGTCATGGACGACGGATGGTTTGGAAAGCGTGACGACGACCGTTCCGGTCTGGGCGACTGGTTCCCGAATGAAAAGAAGCTGGGCTGCAGCTTAAAGGAGCTGGGAGACCGTATTGTTGGACTTGGAATGAAGTTCGGCATCTGGTTCGAGCCGGAATGCATTTCGGAGGACAGCGATCTGTACCGGGCACATCCTGACTGGGCGGTAAAGATTCCGGGCAGAAAGCCGAATCTGAGCAGACATCAGATGATTCTCGATTTTTCCAGAAAAGATGTACAGGATTACATCCTGGAACGGCTCTGCAGCGTGCTTGCAAGCGCGCCGATCAGCTATGTGAAGTGGGATTTCAATCGAAGCATCTGCGATAAATATTCTACATCCCTGCCTGCCGAAAAGCAGGGGGAGATGGCGCACCGGTTCATGCTGGGCTTATACCGCGTACTGGACGGCATGCTTTCGGCCTATCCGCACCTTTTACTGGAGGGCTGCAGCGGAGGCGGCGGACGGTTTGATGCCGGGATGCTCTATTATTCCCCGCAGATCTGGTGCAGTGACGATACGGATGCGATCGAACGCCTGCAGATTCAGTACGGCACGTCGTTTGGCTATCCGGTTTCGACAATGGGCGCGCATGTTTCCGCAGTGCCGAACCACCAGACCGGCAGAGTGACGCCGCTTGCGACAAGAGGCTGTGTGGCGATGGCGGGCACGTTTGGCTACGAGCTGGATTTAAACAAGATGACGGAGGAAGAAAAGGTCGAGGTAAAGCGCCAGATCGAGGTGTTCAAGCAGTATTACGACCTAATTTCGGATGGCAGTTATTTTCGTCTGACAAGCCCGCAGGACAACAACTGCGTCGTATGGGAAATGGCAGCAAAGGACGCATCCAAAGCGCTGATCAGTGCGGTTTACCAGCATGTGCAGACCAACTGCGCGGCGAAGTTTGTTTATCCGAGAGGACTGTGCAGCGATGCTTCCTATGAAGTGAGCCTGACAGATTTAAAAGGGGATAAAAAAGACAGGATGCAAAAGCAGGTGCTGACAGGAGCTGCGCTGATGCGTGGCGGACTGCGGCTCCCGGGCGCGGATTCCGATTACGCAGCATGGCAGATTTATCTGAAAAAGCTGTGAGCCGGACGTTTCTACTTTTCGAAAATCTTTTGATTCATGACAATAGAATGCTCGCAGAGCGTGCATTCTATTGTTATGGGATTTATCCTGTTGAGGGTATTGGAGTTTTTCGTGTTCCGAAAAATGGAGATGCCCGAAACAAAAAACCACCTGCTTTGCGGGTGGAGACAAAGCGTTGTACAAAAAAATCACCTTTCCGTTACAATAGAGTTGTTCAGGCACTATTGTAAGAAAGGAAAGGTGATTTTATGGCGAATAAGAATTATGATTTAGCTCACACAAAATGGATGTGTAAGTATCACATCGTATTTGCAATGGTATTTTCAATCACACATCGCCGTGTGAATTTCATCAGGGCAAGTTGCTGCTCCATTTAACAATACCTTTCGAAGAAAAGCCAAAGACAAACCTACCGAGCGACAATCTCAAGTACTACCGTCAGCGGAAACAGATGACAACAAGGCAGTTGGCGGAAAAGCTGGATATTGTGCCAGCGACTGTTGTAATGTATGAAAACGGAAAGCATCCCATCCCTTACGATGTAGCTATCAAACTGGCAGATGTTCTGGAAATCGAAGCGTCCTTGCTTTATGATGATTTTTCTCGCTTCCTTGCCGTACCCTATACCGAAGTGCTAAAGAGCGTTAGAACGGCTCTGGAGCTGTCACAGAAGGCTTTTGCAGAACAGGTAGGGATTGTACCAAGCTACTACTATAAAATCGAAGAAGGTAATCGCAGACCGTCAAGAAAGATTTATCAGAAGATATGTGCTACGCTCGAAGCGACCAATCTACAAACTTCACTTTTATGGGAGCATCCATTACAATGAAGGTGAAAGAAAAATGATTGGAGGAGTGACTATGGCACAGAATTTGACTTATACTCGTTGCGGTGATTATCTTATCCCAGATATTCAGTTGAGCCACACAAGCGATAAACCGCTTGGAAAATATGGCAGGATGCGCATGGCGTTTCTTGCGGAAAACAATCCAATACTCTTGGATGACATGATTCTGACGGAAACCTTATTCCCGCACTTGTGGGAAATTGACGAAACTGCTCACCGTAGAGTGGAACAGATGGTGAATGAACTTCTGGAGAAAAATCCGGCCCCGGACAAGACGACTCAACAGCTTCCTTGGGTGCAGCACATGAATAGCCTGAAAGCGCAGGCAGAAGAAATCGTAAATGCAGAACTGATTTTTTGCTAACAGAATATAGAATTTTTACTAAGGGCTGACTGTAGCAGGTCAGCCTTATTTCTTTGAAGGGACAATTCTTGAATTGTATTTCTGACAGTTCCAGAATTGTGCTTTTGACAATTCAAGAACTGTCAAAAGCACAATGTAACAATACTGATAATAACTATACTGATTATAGCGATACTGATCTTATTCTTTCCTGTCCGTTACTTGTGAGTGGACACTTCTACAAGTGTGATTATGACACCTCAAGAAGTGTCGTTTTGACATCTTTGGAAGTGTGAAAATGACACGGTAATAATACTGATAATAATTATACTGATTATAGCAATACTGATTCTTTCCTATCCGATTTGAGAAATATGATGAGATTGGAAACAACATTGATTGCATAATGCTATCATTTTGTCCAACTCTCGCTATAGCAAATGTAAATGCTATTGATATTTTGATTATCATCAAGAAAAGATTGATATTTATCAAGATATACTTGATTGATAACCATGGATACTGTATAATGTTGTCCATGGAGGTGATTCCTGATGAGTATAAGTTACAATAAGCTTTGGAAATTGCTTATTGATCGCAATATGAACAAAAGTGAACTAAGAGAACGAGCAAAAATAAGCACAAATGCGATTGCAAAGATGGGAAAGAATGAGCCAGTCTCAATGGATACGATGGATAAAATTTGTAAAGCACTACATTGCAATATAGGTGACGTAATGGACTTTGTTTCGGATAATGAAACGCTTTCTTAATGTCTGATAATTTTGACATTGTATCTTGTAAAATATATGTCCCCTGATTTTGGAGAAGTTTTCACTTCTAAGATAAAAGGGACAATAGTGATGGAGAAATAATTATGAACGCAGAAACTAATATTCTGTCTATGACAGATTTACAACATACCGCATTAATAAGCGGAAACAAAGCGATGCAGTTGCTGGAACTATCCAGACACTCCTTTGAAAAAGTAGTAAAAGAAGGATTACTTACCGTCGTACATGAAGGCGGAAAAAAGTATTATCAGATAGGTGAAATCGAAACATTTATGGAAACTGATACTTATCAAGAGCTTGTAAATGGCGTGGTTGATGCAAGAAACAACTTAAACGATTTGACCGGAAAAGATTGGCTTCCTCAGACCAAGAGTTTCTTTTACCAAAAAGGTCTTGGCGCAAATCATCCGGAAGCACAAATTGAAAAACTTCACCCGGCTCCCTATTCTTTCCAAGATATAGGACAATTAGTGAACTTTTTTACCAAGAAAGGAATGAATGTTCTTGATCCCTTTGGCGGAGTAGGTTCTACAGCCAAAGCTTGCGAAGTAAACGGTAGAATTTGTACAAGTATTGAACTTTCTCCTGTATGGCATGAATTGTCAATTAAGAGACTGGAGACCGAGGTTGGTGAAGGAAGTAGCAAAAAACATCATTTTATAAATGGCGACTCATGCGAAGAACTTTTGAAGATTGCTTCTGAGTCAATGGATTTTATGGTTACAAGTCCTCCATATTGGGGAATTCTGAACAAACAAGATCAGAAGGTTAAAAAGAATCGTGTTGCAAATAATCTTGAAACAAAATATTCGGAAAGCGAAAAAGATTTAGGAAATGTTGAAAACTATGATGAGTTTCTGAAAATTCTGGTTAATAAAGTGTTCCTCCAGTGTGCCAGAACCCTTAAATATGGAAAGTACATGGCAATCGTGGTTTCTGATTTTAGAGATAAATCGGAATACATAAGTTTTCATAGTGATTTGATTCATGAATTAAATAAGGCTGGTATTCCTGGTGGCGGTATATTAAAACTCCAAGGAACAAAAATATTGCTTCAGAACCACAAAAGTCTGTTGCCGTATGGTTATCCTTTTGCTTATGTAGAAAATATACATCACCAATATGTCTTGATTTTTAGAAAGGAGAAGAAATGATTACAAGTAATCTAACGGGTGTTGTTTGCGGTAATTCAGACGTTCTTCTCGACCAGCTTATTGATGAAGGTGTTCATTTTGACTTAATCCTTACAGATCCGCCATACAATATCAATAAGGATTTCGGCAACAAAAGCGATTGCCTACCTTTGGATGAATTTATCGCTATAACAGCCGAACGAATGGCTAAAATCAAAAAGCTACTTGAGCCCCAAGGAAGCGTACTTTGGTTTGGTATCCACGATTATATTGGCTTTGTTCAAGTTGCTATGTACAATGCAGGCTTGCATTATCGTAGAATGAATATTTGGCATTATGAAAACGGATTTTCTCGTTCAAAGAAGGAACCCGCTACCCACTACGAGCCATTCTTGTGGTTTTCAAACAATCCGAAAAAATGGACCTACAATGTGGATGATGTTCGTATGCCATATAAAAGCACAGAACGGTTGAAATCCCCTGTGAAATACAAAGCTGCCGATGGCACTACAAAAATATGGCAACCGAATCCTAAAGGTGCAATGCGTGGAGATGTATGGGATTTTCCAACATTGGCAGGAAAACGCTTTGAAAAAGAAAAAACACCACATCCAACTCAAAAGCCTGAATCACTCATCATGGAACTGATTAAGGCATTTTGTCCGAAAGATGGTGAAGGACACTATAATGGAACGATTTTGGATCCGTTTCACGGTTCTGGTACATTGGGAGTATGCTGCGAGAAGCTTAATGCTGAAGGACATCACATAAAATGGCTTGGTATAGAACTTGAACAGCAGTGGTGTGATATTGCTGAACAGAGAATTGCCGATATAGAAAAATAATTTCAGAATTTCAAATTTAGTCGATTTATGCAAAAAGGTCATCTTGAGAGATGGCCTTTTTTGTTGTATAATTAAATATTAACAATGAAATCTGCTTCTGATGGAGGAATAAATTATGATTAGATTCAGAAATCCAGGAACTCAATATACTACTCAGGTGCAGGTGTTTAGAGAGTTATACAAAGAGTACAAAGATGCACCGAGTTTCGATTTAGATGATATGGCTGCAACTATCGCCAAAACGAAGCTGATGACTGCGTATGGTTATGCCGGAGATGCAGCATTGGCTTTGAGTAATACCGAAAATGATAGCCTTAATTCCACCAAAATGAACGCTAAAATGTATGCAGAAGTGTTTCGTTTGTTGGGATGGGTTACTTCTGCTGGAGACAATTCGTATCCACTGGTGTTTACCTACATTGGTGAACATGCAGCTTTGGCAGATGATGTGTTACCACTATATGAGCAGTGCGTACTGGGAATCAACAATCCCCAAGAAATAATGGATGTCAAATACGACGAAAAGGTTCGTTTCTTCAAGGCTACATTGTTCTCATTGCAGGATTTAGGCGGGATTATGTATAAGCATGAGCTATGCCTTGGGCCTATGTCTATTGATGATTTAGATAAGTCACAGTACAACAGAATGATCACTTATTTGAAGAAACTGAGAGGTTCTTATGGGCGCTATCAAGATGCTTATCAAGCATTATGTGACGATTTAGGTGTAAAACCAACACTTCCGGATAACTCAACACGCTTACCAATCGCATTTATGAAAACGTGTGGATGGGTTGAAAGCCAGCGTACACGAAAACTGTATCCACCTAAATCCCTGGAATGCCTTTGCTTAACACAGCATGGTGCTGATTTGGCTGACAGCCTTCGTGAGGTAAAAGATTTGCGTATGGATGAGTATTACAGCTATCCAGAACACACTCGCAATTCATTGATTCGTTTGGGGGTGTATTCAATGCTTTTGCGTGCAGGCTATGATACTTCACCTGTTCAAGAAACAATGCGGCAAGATCAAGTTGTGTGTGCTGATGTTCTGAATGGAAAGGAACTCCTTTTTTCTCCTTACCAAACGCTACACCGTTCTGTTGTGGATGAAGCGTTGGGGATTCATAGAGAAATTGCAGGCACACAGACACATACAGATGTATTGCCAGACATAAAGCGAACAGATGCGAATGTCAATAATATATGCTTGACAATTTCTACCAATGGCGCACATTCCACTTCTGATGTGGAAGTAAATAGCTTTGTCCAGCAAGTATTGGATGCAAAGAGTGTCGGTGAACGAAAGAAGGATATTATTGATAAAATCTTTGACGACAGCATAACGGATACGCAGACAAAATTTTATCCATTTGTAGCAATGCTGTTTCGAGTAATGGGCTTGGATTGTCAGGCATCCAGACCTGGCGATAACGGTGCTCGTTGGGATGCAATCATTGTCGATTCGGAGGAAAGTATTCCTATTGAAATCAAGTCTCCTACTGAGGAGCAGCATCTTTCTTTAAAAGCAATCCGCCAAGCGCTCGAAAACAAAGTGATTCTTTTATCAAGAGGGACGCATCCTACTTTGCCAGAGACAACTTCTTTAGCGGTTGGATATTACCTACCAAATGACAGAGCTGAGGTTACCAATCTTATGAGTGATTTCAAGACTGCGTTTGGCTACAATATCGGCATTATAGACTTGAAAACACTGCTTACAATAGCTGTTACCATTGTGTATGATGAAAAAACCTTTGATATTTCTGAACTAAACCGATTGGAGGGATTTGCAAATGCCACTTTTAACTAAAGCAAAACAGCGCACCGTTATCTCGGCTTTGCGTGATTCCAATGTTCGAGATATTGAGCAAAATTATAATGAGCCTGCAAAGCTATGGTGTAACGAAAAATGGATAACAGCAGCGTGTCTTAGATGCTCCGATCAGCGCTGTATAAGGTATATTGATGCTGAAATCAGCTGTGGCTCTTTTAGTGATTTTCCGTATGAGCGAAATCTAAATGTGTGCCCTGTTGATGCGATTAAATGGAACTTTGAAAAAGAGCTGCCTGAAATAGAGAATGGCAAATGCATCGGCTGTGGTCTATGTGCTGCTCGTTGTCCTGTAGGTGCTATTTTTAAGGCGGATAATAAAATGAAAGTTTCCGCTCCGGAGTCAGACGATTACATTGATCTGCCCATCAATTACGAGAATCTTGTAAAGCATAAGTTTTTTGTTCAGGAAGTGGACAAAATCTATTGGAACCACCAATTTCAAAAGGAAAGCGACCGCATTATGGAAGAAATTTACGAAAAAATTTCTCACTATGATGGGCGTTCAATGGTTCCTAATGTATTGGTTAGAAATCTGATTATTGCCTTAAATCATGAATGTGCTATCAGCAGAGCCGGCGATATTTATACGAGAATGGATGCTGTCTATTCCAGTAAAATTAAGCCTAAGTGCAGCGGTGTAGTTGAAATCGAATTTGGTAGGGACACTTTGGAGGCATCCAGAGGTATTTTGGATGACATAGCTGTTATGCATTCCAGAAATAATTTGGACAAAAAGGATAACGCAGCCCTTGTTGTGTGCCTTTCTTTCCCAAACAAACGTCAAGGATATTTCCAGGTAATAAAAGATATACACCGGGTCTTGGACCTCAAGATACAGACCATATCACTGGGTGCATTACTGTTGTTAGTGTGGAACGGGGCAGCTGTAAACTTCCTTTCCCGTGAGTTCTATGTCGACTTTGATAACCTAAGCATTCGTGGCATTACTGAGTTTAGATTGAATAGGCGTGTGCTCTTGAGCGAAGGTAAGCTTGGTATATTAGAACCTGAAAAATAGGCACTTTGCAAAGCAAGCAATCTGTAGATACACATTGCTTGCTTTGTTTATATAATTCGTTTGATTGGAGGAAAAAATATGATGCAAATCGACAGTGCAATACTGGCTACAGACAAAGTGATTTGTAAAAATATCAGTAGATTTGATGACTCAGAACGTGGGTTATTGAGCCAGAATATTTTGTCGCAATTACGTAATTTTGTAGAATATATTGCAGATAAAGTATATGCTAACGGCTCAGACCTCGACCCCAATAATTATGCTCTAAATGTTGAAGCACTGAAGCATTTGCAAACAAGAGGAGACCTTCGTTTTTTGCATACTGCGATCACTCGTGCAAAAGAAAATCTTAAAATCTATTGGAGTCCGGAAACGGAAAAGAGTGTGTTGGAAAAACTATCAGTCAGAGATTCCAGGCGAGATGCCAATTTGTTGAAGCAGCTATATTCTCTGTGATTTTTCCGATGTGCCTTTATTGTTCTTGCAAGATATGACAAATATAATGTTCAGAATGAACGAGCTGCCATCATCGCAGATGATGTTCGAAGGGGATTTGGGACGATGCCCCAGCAAGCGGAGCAAGCATTTTTTCAAAAGGAACAAAAGTGATTTCTTGAAAAATAGGCAAGGTGGTACCACATTGCCCTGCTTGCGAATTTGCAAAGTGCTATAACTTTGCCCTGCTTGCCAGTTTTCTTCGCACAATATAACTTGTGCCCAAGTTGGGAACAAGTGCGGATTAACTTCCGCTCTAATTGGGCAGAAGTCGGATTAGGAACTTCCGCCCAATTTGGGCGGAGGTGTATCAGTTTTTATTCCCAACTTGGGAATAATTTTGCCCACATATTATAGGCGTTACAAATTGGCAAGCAGTGTAAACCTGTACAGGTTCACTCATTTACGAAGATTCCCCCCAGAGGGGAAATCTTCGTAAATTGCTTGTTGGGGAAGCATCCCCAATCCCCTTTGAACGACACCTACGGTGTCGGCTGCGCATTCATTCTGAATACTTTTACTTAGTGACTTCTACGCAATTTGCATAGAAGTTCAATTCCCCATAAACGAAAAATGAAAATGCAGGACAAGTTGTCCCTGATTATTTTTGTAATGCGTGACAATCCACTTCTCGACAAATTGTCGGAAAGTCTTGTGGGCAATTCGCCCACAAGTAACGAAAGTGCCAATGGTCGGATACAACTTTATCCCAAGTTGGGATGAAAAACTTCGTGCCAACTTGACACAAAGTTAAAAATGCAGGAAACAGAAAAACGAAAATCACTTCGACATAATTGGGGTAGAAGTTGAAGGGCTGAGCTTTATGCTTGTGAACGAATTGGACACAAGACAGTGCTTCTATTTTCTGAAAATCAACTTGGTCCCAAGTTGGGATGAAGTTCTGCGGTGCAACTTGCACCAAAGCAAGGCGTGAAGATTTTGCGTTGTAAATTCCTGTCGAGGAGACTGGAATTTCAAAAATAACAAAATGACTTCTGGACAATTCGTCCAGAGGTATCATCAAGTTCCAAGTAGAATATCAAAAATATCCTTGCTGCAACTTTCGGTAAAATGAAACTCTGTTATCAGCCGCTTGTTCCCAAATTGGGAATACGTTCTTAATCGGGAGCTTGACATGATTGCACTTTTCGACAGCTTATGATATGATAGGCACAGTTGAAAATTAAATACTGCTTCATACGAGATTTTATTGATGGGCAAGTCCCATATTTATATAAACATATTTTTTAGTCAGTCCGAACTGTCGGAGCTGTTACATGGAAGCATCAAGTCAGATACAGAATTTTTTGTGTCTGTTATTGTTGCATCTGTGTAGCAGCTTTTTTCATTATCTGACCTTGAACCAAGTCGGCCCGAAGTCAGAACCACAGACAGAAACGGAGGAAACTATTTGATTGCAATAATTCACAGAGGACAAAAATTCAAAGAAACTATGGAAGCCTTCCAGCAGAGACGAGCGGAGTTTATCGCACAGGAAATCAGAAGTTTTGATGCAGAAACCTTGTATGTGTTTCTGGAATGGATTCGTGGCAGCGGCCACAAACTTGATAGAATAACCGGGATGGCGGTATGATGTGAGCGGAGGTGATTACCCATGAAGAAACAGAGAAAAATTGAAAAAGATAATCGTGGCGTTGCGATATACGCCCGTAAATCCCGTATTACCAACAAGGGTGACAGTATCGGCGTCCAGTTCAAACAATGTGCGGATTACGCTAAAAAGGAATTGGGATTGGATGAGGATTATGAATTTCTCCAATATGAAGATAAAGGACTAAGCGGATATTTTTCTGACAGACCGGATTTTCAGAGAATGCTTCACGATGTACAGGACGGAAAAATCAAAGCAATCGTTTGTTACAAGCTGGATCGTGTCGGCAGAAAAACAGCAGACTTAATCCGCCTGATGGATTTTCTGGAAATGTACCATGTGAATCTTCTGATCTGCTCTAATGGTATCAATACCGCCAGCGGACTCTATAAAATCTTTATTCAGATATTCGCTGTTATTGCGGAATTTGAAAGGGATACTCTGACAGAAAGAATTGTAGACAATATGATGGAACTTGCAAAGGATGGGCGATGGCTCGGCGGCAATACACCGATGGGATTTACCGTTCGACGTGTAACAACCGGAAGCGGTAAGGGCAAATCAGCCTACAGCTACTTAGAAAGTCTGCCAGAAGAAAAATGTATGGTTCAGCGTTTGTATGAAATTTTTCGAACCACTCGCAGTATCCAGACCACTGCAAAGCAGATGAATGAGGAAGGATTTCACACTCCTTCCGGTGCTGCATTTAACGCATCCACCACAAGACTGGTTTTGAGAAATCCTATCTATTGCACTGCTGATAAACGCAGCTATGATTATTTCATCGACCATGACGGCAATGTGTTTGGAGATATGATAGAGTTTGACGGAACTCACGGATTGTCGGCTTACAATAAAACTGATCAGGAAAAGTATGAAGGCAGTGACAGCACATTTATCTCTCCAAAATATGTCCAGACCATTGAAAGTAAGCCTGTCAGCGAGTGGATTATTGCAGTCGGTAGGCATGAAGGATTTATCCCAAGTGAACAATGGGTTGAGGTGCAGGAACTTCTGGACGCTATTGCGGAGAAATACAACCGTCCGCACAGAAAGACCAACGCATTGTTGGCGGGACTGGTGCATTGTCCTCACTGCGGCAGGCGATTGAGTGTGATTTCCGAGTCCGACCGTTGGACGAATGGAAAGCCTCGATTTAAATATGTTTGTCCCGGTTATCGTAAAAAGGAATGTAATTTCAAAGCGGTAGACGGTGTTCTTCTGGATGAATTTGTGGTACAGCAGTTATCCGACCTGTCAGATGAAAACAGTGAGCGTTTCAAAGATATTCTCGAAATTAAAATCGAGGAGGTTCTTGAAAAGTCACAGACAGTACAGGAACACACCTTCGTTAAAAAGAAACGTGACAAGCTGAAAGCGGATATTGCAGCGCAGACAAGAAATCTGCGTGAAGCGGACGGCAGTATCAAGAAATTTATTCAAGAGGATTTGCAAAATCTGGCTGAAGAACTGAGGAAAACGGAGCGGCAGCTTTCCAAACTGGATGAAGGCAGAAAAAACAATATGATTGCCATCCGTGACTTGGAAATGACAAAAGAAAGACTGCTCTCCTTTGCAGAGTATGCAAAAGATGCGCAGCCGGAGGTTCTGGTCACTTTGATCCAGACTATTGTAGAAAGAATTTATATTGTGGATAAGGATGACGAGCGTTACTGCCACATCTTTATCAAGGGCTGTTCCGGAGAAGATTACACCGGCTTCTTCCGGACAGCCGGTTACATAGAGGACAATTCGACCTCTGTGTGTGATTCAGAACAGTGTTGCATTCACTCCAAAGTATAGACGAAAAGTTATTTATAATCAATTAAAAGCTGATATAAGAGATATTTTGAAACAGTTATGTTCATACAAAGGAGTAGAAATCATCGAAGGGCATTTAATGCCAGATCACATTCATATGCTGGTAAGCATTCCGCCGAAGATGAGTGTGTCAAGTTTTATGGGATATTTGAAGGGCAAGTCCGCACTTATGATATTCGATAGACATGCAAATCTAAAGTACAAGTTTGGAAATCGACATTTTTGGTCAGAAGGATATTATGTCAGCACAGTAGGGTTAAATGAAGCGACAATCAAAAAGTATATCCAAGATCAGGAAAAGAACGATATCATGCAAGATAAATTAGGTGTAAAAGAATATGAAAACCCTTTTAAGGGTTAAGTCGAAGTAGTACAAACGCCCCTTCAAGGGGCATAAGCAACGCGTCAAGTGCAATAGTGACTTGAACGAAGAGAAAGTCTGGGCGCCTTGAGACGCTGTCCGGTGTCAAGGGGTTATACCCAGCGAGCCGAGCCACCCCTTGAAGGGGTGGCGGCGACTCACAAAACGTCCTTTGCCGCTACAGCGCTTGCGGTTTTTTCGCATGTCCCTTATAATAGGCACAGGCGTTTGAAAAAGTAAGACTTTTTCAAACGGAATAAGCGATTTCAGAAAAGGGGATTTGACATGGAAGAAAATCAGAAGATTCCGATGCGCAGTCAGGTAAAGAAAGAGGACACCTGGGCGATCGAGGACATGTATGCGACTGTAGAGGACTGGGAAAAGGATTTTGCGGCGGCGAAAAAGGTCGCAGAGGAAGCGGCGGAATATGCCGGACGGCTGGGTGAGAGCGCACAGGCGCTGTATGACTGGTCGGTTCTGACAGAAAAGCTCGACTGCATGCTGAACGAAATTTACGGTTATGCGTCCCGCGTCAAGGATCAGGATACGGCGGACGCGGCAGGACAGACGCTGTCTGCGCGCGCGATGGGCTTATATGTAGAATGCAGCGGTCTGATTTCCTTTGCAGACCCGGAAATTCTGAGCATTCCGGAGGAAAAGCTGGAAGCATTTTATGCGGAAAAGCCGGAGCTGTTAAAGTATCGCAGAAGCATCAATGAAGTGCGCAGATGCAAGGATCATATTTTATCGCCGGAGCTGGAAAAGATACTGGCAGATGCAGGGGAGATGGCGCAGGCGCCCGGAACGGTTTATTCGTCTTTGGTAAATGCAGACCTGACCTTTGACCCGATAAAAGGCAGCAACGAAGAAGAGCTGGAAGTGACCGGCGGAAGCTTTATCCCACTGATGCAGAGCCCGGATCGAAATGTGAGAAAAGCGGCGTTTGAATCTCTTTACGGCGGCTATGGCAAGGTGTTAAATACGGCAGCAGGACTGCTGAACGCGCAGGTCAGCCAGCTGAAATTCTTTGCAAAGGCGCGCAAATATCCGGACGCCCTGCACGCTTCACTGGATGCGACCAACGTGCCTGTGGAAGTCTATCATAACCTGATCGAAGCCGTTCATGAGGACATCGGCATCCTGCACCGTTATATGCGTCTGCGCAAAAAGCTGATGAAGACGGATGAGCTTCATATGTACGATCTTTACACCTCCCTCGTTGCGGATGCGGATGTGAAGATTCCGTTTGAAAAAGCGAAGGAGGAAGTGCTGGATGCGACTGCCGTTCTCGGAAAAGAGTACGGGGAAGTGTTAAAGCACGGCTTTGAAAGCCGCTGGATCGACGTTTACGAAAACAAAGGCAAGCGCGGCGGTGCGTACAGCGCAGGACAGATTGTGCATCCGTATGTGCTTTTAAATTACAAGGGCACGCTGGATTCCGAGTTCACGCTGGCGCACGAGATGGGACATGCGATGCACTCCTATCTTTCCACCAAAAATCAGGAGCCTGTGGACAGAGAGTATGTAATTTTTGTTGCGGAAGTCGCATCTACCTGCAATGAGTCGCTTCTGATGCAGCATCTGCTGAAAAAAACGCAGGACAAAAAGACCAGAGCGTACCTGATCAACTATTTCCTCGAGCAGTTCCGTACGACGCTGTACCGCCAGACGATGTTTGCAGAGTTCGAGTTAAAGATCAACGAGCTGGTACAAAACGGCGGCAGCTTAACGGCAGAGGGCCTGAACAAAATTTACCACGACTTAAACGTATTCTATTATGGGGATGCGGTTGTTGTGGATGACTTAATCGACCGCGAATGGGCGAGAATTCCGCATTTTTATTACAACTATTATGTGTTCCAGTATTCGACGGGCTTTTCCGCTGCGATGGCGCTGTCTGAACGGATTTTGAGCGAGGGCGAGCCTGCGGTGAAGGATTACTTAAACTTCCTGTCCGGCGGCTGTTCCAAAGATCCGATTTCCCTGCTGCAGGGTGCTGGCGTTGATATGCGCACCGCAGAGCCGGTACACCGCGCACTGAAGCTGTTTGACAGCCTGCTTGACGAGATGGAAGCATTGATGGAAGCATGATGTTGGACAAAAATTAGAATTGTTTAATGAGATGTCCTAAAAATAGGATATAATAAGAAGAAATGACGATTCCGCCGGACACTTCTGGAAAAGAAAGGTCCGGCGGATTGTGCAATCTGGATGCTAAAATAAAAAATAAAAGGACAAAATAAGACAAAATGAAAAATAAAGGTTGACTTCTGAATGGATGTTCAGTATACTAAGGTCAGTTGGTACGACAGCACGATAAGATAAATTGGATTGTTACTGGCAGGCAGGCAAAACCAAGTTTTATAAATTAGTTTTTCAGATATTATATATTTCTGCAGAACTGGTTTATAAAATTTGGTTTTTTGTTTCTAAAGAGTCTGCAAGGCCATGTGGGATACCGGACAGTTGATTGTTGCGCATGGGCTGCATTTCAGGAGCGGGGCATGAGGATAGAAAAGGTAATCAATAACAATGTGATCTCCGCGCTGGATGATCAGGGACGGGAGATCGTGGCGATGGGCAGGGGCATCGGCTTCCAGAAAAAAAGCGGTCAGGAGATCAAGGCTGCACAGGTAGAGAAGATTTTTCATCTGGGAAGTCCGGATTTACAGGCACGGTTTCAGGAGCTGCTTGCCAATATGCCAATGGAATGCGTGCAGGTTTCAGATGAGATTATTTCCTATGCGAAGAGTCATCTTTCCATGCAGCTCAACCAAAACGTTTATCTTGCGCTGACCGACCATATCGATTTCGCACTGAGACGGTTTAAGGACGGCATGCTGTTTGAAAATGCGCTTTACAGCGAAATCCGCAGATTTTATCCGGAAGAATTCCAGATTGGCTGTCATGCCCTCGATCTGATCGAGGAGCGGATCAAAGTGAGACTGCCGGAGGATGAGGCTGCATCGATCGCGTTTCATCTGGTCAACAGCGAATTTGGCGGGATGCGCCTGAGAGATACTCAGATTATGACGGAGATCATCCGTCACCTGATCGGAATGATTCGGGCAGATTACCATTTTCCGGAAGACCTGGTTTATGAGGACCGGTTGATCACAAATCTGAAATTTATGCTGAACCGGTTGATCCAGAACAAAGAGGGCTGGATTACAGAGGATGCTCGCTTTAACGAATTTGTCAGGGCAAATTACAGAAATGAGTATGAGCTGGCAAGAGCGATGAGAGACTATATAGAATCCGTGGTTTCCTGCAAGATGACGGAGGAGGAAGTGATCTATCTCGCAGTCCAGCTGAAATATGCAGATATCAAAAAAAAGGAAGGAAAGAAAAATGGGATTTTTTGATCGTTTTAAAAAGGATAAAGGGATTGAGCTTACAGCACCGATGAAGGGAAAGTGCGTCAGCATTAAGGAGGTTCCGGATCCGACCTTCGCTGAGGAAATCCTCGGTAAGGGCATTGCTGTGATCCCGCAGGACGGACATGTTTACGCTCCGGCAGACGGCAAGATCAGTACCGTATTTCCGACCGGTCATGCGGTAGGCATTACGACTGCAGATGGTGCTGAAATTCTGATCCATATCGGTCTGGATACTGTAGAATTAAAAGGTGAGCCCTTTGAACAGAAGGTAAAAGAGGGTCAGGATGTGAAAAAGGGCGATCTGCTTGTCGTTGCAGATCTGGACAAGATCAAAGCGAGTGGAAGAGAAACGATCACACCGATGATCATTTGCAATTCTGATGCATATGAGCAGGTAGAAACCTTTACCGGCAAGGACGTGGAAACAACAGATGCGGTTATGAAGCTGCATCCTGCAAAATAAATGTTCAAAGAGGATGATGAAATGGTAGTTTGTCAGGGAAAAAGCGTTCTGAAGGGAATTGCGATCGGGAAAATTTACCTTTATGAAAAGCAGGAATATGTCCTGGAGCAGAAGCAGGTTGCTGATGCAGAGGCAGAGGTTGCCCGGTTCGAAGCAGCTAAGGAGACTGCCATCGGACAGTTGGATGACTTATATGAAAAAGCGCTTGCAGAAGCAGGCGAAGAACAGGCGATGATCTTCGATGTGCATAAGATGATGCTGGATGATGGCGATTATCTCGATGCGATCACCGGACTGATCCGGAGGGAAAAGGTCAATGCAGAATATGCAGTGCATACCACAGGAGAGCAGTTCGCAGCAGTATTTGCTTCCATGGATGATGATTATATGAAAGCGCGCAGCGCAGATGTCAAAGATATTTCCGGACGTGTGATCCGTATCCTGGCAGGCATCGGGGACGGCAGCATTGCTTCAGAGGAGCCGGTGATCTTACTGGCAGATGATCTGACTCCGAGTGAGACGGTTTCTCTTGATAAAAGTAAGATTCTCGCATTTGTAACCCGCAACGGTTCAGCAAATTCCCATACAGCGATTCTGGCACGTTCGATGAATATTCCGGCATTGGTGCAGACCGATGTGGAGCTGTTAAAAGAATACCACGGCATGGATGCAGTTGTAGATGGTCTGGATGGAAAGCTTTATCTGGATCCGGAAGAGGCTGTGCTTGCAGAATTAGTTCAGAAAAAGGAAGCCTGCGGCAGAGAACGTGCGGAGCTTGAAAAGCTGATCGGACTCGATAATGTGACAAGAGACGGTCGAAAGATTAACGTTTATGCGAATATCGGAAGCCCGGAAGATGTGGATAAGGTGCTTTTAAATGATGCAGGCGGTATCGGACTTTTCAGAAGCGAATTTTTGTATCTCGGACGGGAAGACTATCCTTCCGAGGAAGAGCAGTTTGAAATTTATAAAGAAGTATTGAGCCGGATGGAAGGCAAAAAGGTTATCATCCGTACACTTGATATCGGAGCGGACAAGCAGGTGGATTACTTCAAGCTTCCAAAAGAAGAAAATCCGGCGATGGGCTATCGTGCGATCCGTATCTGTTTGGATCGGATTGACGTGTTTAAAACACAGCTCCGTGCAATTTACAGAGCGTCCGTTTATGGTACTGCAGCCATCATGTTCCCGATGATTATCTCAGTTAAAGAGATCCTTCGAATCAAAGAGATCGTGGAAGAGGTTAAGGCAGAGCTGACAGCGGCAGGAATTGAGATTGCACCAGTTGAATTGGGTATTATGGTAGAGACACCTGCAGCAGTCATGATCAGTGAAGAGCTGGCAAAGGAAGTATCCTTCTTCAGTATCGGTACAAACGACCTGACGCAGTACACTTTGGCGATCGACCGTCAGAACCAGAGCCTTGATACCATTTATGATTCCCATCATCCTGCAGTGCTTCGGATGATCCGGATGACGATCGAAAATGGTCATAAAGGCGGCGCGTGGGTCGGCATCTGCGGAGAACTTGGAGCAGATACGACGCTGACAAAGACCTTTGTGGATATGGGGATTGACGAATTGTCCGTTTCCCCGACCTATGTACTGGGGCTTCGCAAGGCGATTCGGGAAATTTGAAAATAATAGAATGCATGCGCTCTGCGAGTATTCTATTGTCATGAATAAAAGCAATGCCGCACATAAATTTCTGAAGCGGCACTGCAAAGAGAATAAGAAGTGACCACAGGAGGAACAGAACATGACACAGTTTTCTTACACAATTCAGGATGAGCTCGGTCTTCATGCAAGACCGGCAGGGCTCTTGGCAAAGGAAGCCGCAAAGTTTAAAAGCACCGTTACGGTAGAAAGCGGCGCAAAAAAGGGAGATGCAAAGAAGATCATGTCCCTGATGATGCTGGGCGCAAAGAAAGAGCATACACTTTCCTTTACTGTAGAAGGAGAGGATGAAGAAGCCTGCGCAGCAGCGCTGGAAGCGTTTTTAAAAGAGAATTTATAAATCGATAACGCTGACAGTTTTCCAAAGTATTCGTTAAGGTGTGTACCTTTATGAATAAATCCGCGGCCAGGGCGGAAACCACAGTGCAGAAAGAATCTGCATTGTATTAAACAAGAAGGGGGTAACTTTTATGAAATGGTTACAGAAACTTGGTAAGGCTTTAATGCTTCCGGTAGCTTGCCTTCCCATTTGCGGTATCCTGATGGGTATCGGTTATTTACTTTGTCCGTCCACCATGCAGGGTGGTGACGTAGTTGGCTTTGCTCAGACACTGGGATTCTTCCTGGTAAAAGCAGGCGGAGCTTTGATCGATAACATTGCGATCCTGTTCGTTATCGGTGTTGGTGTCGGCATGTCCGATAAAAATGATGGCACCGGCGGCCTGGCAGCTCTGGCTTCCTGGCTGATGATGACAACTCTGCTTTCCACAGGCGTGGTTACAACCATCATGCCTTCTATGGCAGAAAAAGAAAGCGCTATGCTGGCATTTGGAAAAATCGCGAACCCTTTCATCGGTATTTTAGCTGGTGTGATCGGTTCTACCTGCTACAACAAGTTTAAGAGCACGAAGCTGCCTGATTGGCTGGCATTCTTCTCTGGCAAACGTTGTGTAGCGATCATCGCAGGCGTTATTTCCATCGTTGTTTCTGCAGTGCTGCTGTTTGTATGGCCTCTGATCTTCGGTGGTCTGGTAGCTCTTGGTGAGGGTATTGTAGGCCTTGACGCTGTAGGTGCAGGTATCTACGCATTCTTAAACCGTCTGCTGATCCCTGTTGGTCTGCATCATGCATTGAACAACGTATTCTGGTTTGACACCATCGGCCTTGGCGATCTGTCCCACTTCTGGGCAGGTGAGACCAGCGCAGACGTAAGCTGGAGCCTTGGTATGTACATGTCCGGTTTCTTCCCTTGTATGATGTTTGGTGTTCCCGGTGCAGCGCTGGCTATGATCCAGACTGCAAAGAGCACGAAGAAGAAAGTTGCAATCGGTCTGGTTGGTTCCGCAGCTCTGTGTGCATTCATCTGCGGCGTTACCGAGCCTTTTGAATTCGCATTCATGTTCCTTGCACCCGGTCTGTATGTTGTATACGCTCTGCTGTACGGCATCTTCACCGTAATCACTGTTTTAGTTGGCTTCCGTGCAGGCTTCTCCTTCTCCGCAGGCGCAACAGACCTTCTGTTCTCTGCATCCCTGCCGGCAGCAGCAAATACCTGGATGATCATTCCTCTGGGCATTGCAGCATTCGTTGTATTCTATCTGGTATTCCGTTTCGCGATCGTGAAGTTTGATCTGAAGACTCCCGGCCGTGAGGATGATGATACAGAAGCTGAAAAGCAGGTTGTTCTGGCAAATAACGACTACACCAAGGTTGGTGAGATCGTGCTGGAAGGTATCGGCGGCAAGGATAACGTTGTCAGCCTGGATAACTGCATTACCAGACTTCGTTTCGAAATCAAGGATTACACCAAGGTTGACGAGAAGAAGATCAAATCTGCAGGCGTTGCAGGCGTTATCCGCCCCAACAAGAACAATGTTCAGGTTATCGTCGGAACCAAGGTTCAGTTTGTAGCAGACGAAATCCAGAAGATGCTGTAAAACATTTTTACAGTACAGGAATTATCGTTTACATTCTTATCGAAGGGAAAAGCCCTCCATTCGATAGATACAGGAAATTAAATATTGACAGTGCCCTGCGGCACGAAAAACCTGGCACATCGGAGGCTCCTCGCAAGAGGGGCTTCCGATTCTTTTTCAAAACAGCGGAATGTTTGTAAAGCGTACCTTCTGGTGTTTTACAGCCGCAGGATCTGCACATCTGGTTTCCCGACACAGCCCAGGCGCGTGTGAACTGTAATCTTATGAGTAAACCTGGGACAATTATTTTTTTAAAACAATTGAGAAAAAAGTCGGGATGTATTAGAATGAATAGAGTAGCCGGAGAGGTTCCGGCACAAAATAACATTATCAGAAACGGGAGAATAAGCAATATGAGAATTATCAAAACCAAAGATTATAACGATATGAGCAGAAAAGCTGCAAACTATATTGGTGCACTGATCATCAACAAGCCTGACTGCGTACTGGGGCTGGCAACCGGTTCCACACCGATCGGCACTTACAAAAATCTGGTAGCAGGCTATGAAAATGGCGACTACGATTTCTCCAACGTAAGAAGTGTAAACCTGGATGAGTACAAGGGCCTGCCCAAGGAGAACGAGCAGAGCTATTACTACTTCATGCATGACAATCTGTTTTCTCATGTAAATATTGATCCTGCAAACACCCATCTGCCGGATGGCACAGAGCCTGACAGTCAGAAAGCCTGTGAGGAATACAATAAAGTGATCGCATCCATGGGCGGTGTTGATCTGCAGCTGCTGGGTCTTGGACATGATGGACACATTGGCTTCAACGAGCCTAACGACGAGTTCGACAAAGAGACTCACTGCGTAGATTTAACAGAGATGACTATCGAAGCAAACAAGCGTTTCTTTAACTCCATCGACGAAGTTCCGCGTCAGGCTTACACCATGGGTATTGCTACGATCATGCGTGCAAAATGCGTCCTGATGGTTGTCAGCGGCAAAGATAAAGCAGAGATTTTAAAGAAATCCTTCTTTGGACCGATCACACCTCAGGTTCCGGCTTCTATTCTGCAGCTGCATCCGAACTTTGTTCTGATCGCAGATGAGGACGCTCTGTCCGCACTTTAATGCATTCTGTTGCTGAAAATGATAACAGGGTCAAAAATCAGAAAGCCGTTGCAGGTTTGTCTGCAGGAGGCTTTCTGAACGTTTGATTTGCCAAAGAAGGAGGCAGAAGACCATGGTTTTACAGAGCAGAAGAGTTTGGCTGGCAGGACAGTTTGTTCCTGCTCAGCTGGAAGTAGCCGATGGAAAAATCGTAAATGTATATCCTTTTGGGACAAAGACTGCAGATGTGGATTACGGCAATAAGCGGATTGTTCCCGGTTTTATTGACGTGCATACGCATGGTGCTTATGGATTCGATACCAATGACGGCGAGCCGGAAGGTCTGCGCGACTGGATGAGACGGATTCCGGAAGAAGGCGTTACCTCAATTCTTCCGACAACCGTAACGCAGATGCCGGAGGTTCTGACCAAAGCGGTTGCAAATGTCGCAAAGGTTGTGGAAGAAGGCTACGAGGGTGCAGAGATTCTGGGGATCCATTTCGAAGGACCTTATCTGGATATGGAATACAAGGGCGCACAGCCCCCGGAAGCGATTGCAAAACCGACCGTAGAACAGTTTAAAATGTATCAGGAAGCCGCACATGGCATGATCAAATATATCACGATGGCTCCTGAGCACGATCCGGAATTTGCTCTGACAAAATACTGCAGCCAGAACGGTGTAGTAGTCAGCATGGGACATTCCAGCGCGACCTATGAGCAGGCGCTGATGGGAATCGCCAACGGAGCGATGAGCATGACACATGTATACAACGGCATGACGCCTTATCATCACAGAAAGCCCGGACTGGTCGGAACCGCGCTGCGTGTCCGCGATATTTACGGCGAGATCATCTGTGACGGCTGTCATTCCCATCTGGCTGCACTGAATAACTTCTTCACCGCGAAAGGAAGAGATTATTCCATTATGATCAGTGATTCCCTGCGCGCAAAGCACTGCCCGCCTGGCGGCAATTATGAGCTTGGCGGTCATCCGATCGAGATCGGAGAGGACGGTCTGGCAAGATTAAAAGGAACTGATACGATCGCCGGAAGCACCTTAAATATCAACAAGGGTCTGCGGATTCTTGTGGAAGAGGCGATGGTTCCCTTCGATGCAGCTTTAAATTCCTGCACGATCAACCCTGCCCGTGTTCTTCGGGTAGATGACCGGAAGGGTAAATTAACTGCCGGCTACGATGCGGATATCGTTGTTCTGGAAGACGATTATGCGGTTGCACAGACCTATTGTAAAGGAATTGCAATGTTATAAAAAATATGAGATACTAATGGGGCATTTTAGGCACAGCCTGGGATGCCCCTGCTGTTTTATCGTATAGGAAACTTTGTTTCCATACGATAAAAACGCTCCGCGAGGATGCGCACTCGGCGCAAGGGTAGAT
>OIWP01000890.1_pt1 | contig 41616 bp, 29 predicted proteins | sample 1587661 | NCBI WGS metagenome assembly OIWP01 (sample SAMEA3888899, study PRJEB22519) | human gut metagenome | biome: human gut; feature: human-associated habitat; material: faeces | place: Denmark | collected 2010 | reverse complement strand
GAGCGTTATGTGTAACTTGAGTCAGGGAATTGAAGAAAAGGGTATTGCGATTGGACGTGCGGAAGGTGAAGCAGGACTTATTATAAAAATGTATAAGAATGGTTTTACAGCAGAGCAGATAGCCTCAGCCACAGATAAGGATATAGAAGAAGTGAAAGCGATTATTGCAGGGAAGGAACCTGCACTTGCATAAAGTTATGTAAGAAAAAGAGAGCCTTTGAGTTTAAATAACTTGGAGGCTCCTGTTATATTAGGAATATTGAAATTAGATGGATATTTGGAATTAGGTAATAACTAATAGAGAGTGATTAAGATGATAGAAAAAGTACAGGAAAGCCATTTATATATGTGGTTAAAGGAAAAAGATAGTAAATTTTTAAGTAAGTTAGATGAAACTATAGAATATGCTAATACGATATTACCGCAAATTAATAATGTTTTTGCAAGTTATACAGTTCATGGTGTAAGACATTCTATAAATGTGATGGAATATATGTATGCACTTGTTGTGGATATAAATAAATTAAGTGAATTAGAAGTAGCATTACTTATATATAGTGCATTGTTGCATGATATTGGAATGATTGCAAATGTGGACGAAATTAAGGAAATCAAAGCAGACCATGCGATATTGGGTGAAAGAAAATATAGTAAAGTACTTGAGAAATATGGGGATGAAATGACCGCTTTGCAAGAGTGCGTAAGGCCGGTACATGGTAAACGTGCGAGAGATTATATTGAGACAAAGATGGATGAAAGGTTATTTTTGATTCCAGAATCAACAAATATTTCATTTAAATCTGAACTTGCACAAATATGCATGTCGCATAATGAAGATTTTGAATGGATAAAAAAGAACTTGCATAATGATGAAAAAAAGGGACATTTTGATCTTAATGCACAGTATATCTCTGTGCTACTTAGAATATCTGACTATTTGGATATTGATGAGCAAAGAGCACCATTATATTTATATAAATATTTGAACCCAAAGGAATTTAGTGATTTAGAATGGAAACAACATTTTGTGATAGAGAACTATGATAAAATAAGAAGAAACCCTAAAACAAATGAATTAGAAATTTTCTTTCAGGGTACAAGTCAGGACCCATCTGTTCATAGAAAACTTTTAAAATACTTTGATGCTATTAATGGAGAATTAAAAAATGCTGTAGATTTATGTGAAAGTTTTGTAGACGAGAAATATCTATTACCATTAAAAACAAATGTAGTAAACCAAATTCAATCGAAGGGTTTTAGTTTTTCTGATTTAAGACTTTCTTTGGATTATAATGCAGTGACCAATTTATTGATGGGAGAGCATATTTATGGTGATAGAAAATATGGGTTAAGAGAATTAATACAAAATTCAATTGATGCATGTAAGACTATGGAAGAATCGACCACTAAAATGGAAAAATTTAGATATCAAAATTATCAGCCATATATTTCAGTGATTTTGGACAAAGATCGAAAAAAAGTTATGGTTATGGACAATGGTAGTGGTATGTCTATAGATATTTTGAAAAAGTATTTTCTGAATGTTGGTGTATCTTATTATGCGTCAGATGATTATAGGCTACAAGATAGAGAATATTCGCCAATAGGGCATTATGGAATAGGTTTTTTGGCATGTTTTATGCTATCCGATAAAGTGGAGGTTAATACAGTTTATTATAATGAACAGAAAATGAATCGAATTTCATTTGAAAGAAACAGTGAGTACATATGCCTTACTTATGAAGATACTGTAAGACAGCAGGGAACAGAAATAATTTTAGATTATGACCAATGTTTAAGTGTGTTCAATAATAATATAGAAAGATTGGTATCTTTTATAGAAAATAATTTTTTGGATTGTGGAATACCGATTAAAATATCAACAATGGAAAAAGGTGTATCAATGCCATTGGAATGTAATATTAAGAGGATTGAAACAATAATTGCAGAAAACATATGTCTTTCAGAATACTTAAGTGGTATAGAGGCATTCATTGATTGTAGCTATAAACAAATAAATTTTGCAAAATATTTAAGTGACATAAATGGGTACGAGAGTTATTGCTATAATGAAGAGGAGTATTCGGTGGATGAAGAAAATATATCCATTAAAAACTTTGTTAAAGATGGGAAAATTACATTCTTGAAAATTCCGATTATTACAGAAGATGAAGAAAGTGAATTCCTTAAAGCCTATGATGTTTTAGAAGATTACCAAGAAGCACTTGATAAGATAGGAAATTATGAAGCTATAAATATATGGGGAGATGAAGATGAGTTTGAAGATTACGATTTTATAATAGAAGAGTCAAGTGAGAGCATTATTGGTGGATATACATTAGGCGGATTTAGAAATCAGTTTCATCATGGCTCTTTAACACCAGTAAAGCCAGAAATTATAAAAAAAGGGGTTGTCACAGGAGAATCAAATGCTGTTTTGCCTTATAATGAGGAAAATACATTTAAAGGAAGATTTAGTTGGGAAAATACTGATACATGCTATGTTAAGAATGTTTTACTATCAGGATTAAGGATTAAGATACCATATCTTGTTGATGGAGTAATATTAAAGGGAGCCGTTATTAATATTTTTAATCGAGAATTTATCTCGAATGTTTCTAGAAATAATATAAGTGCATCGCAACAGGAAAAATTATCTTATGCAATAGGAAAAGCAATTCATTTATGGATTAGAGATCATGCTGAATTATCTACAGAGCAAAAAGCTTTGTTAGATGTTTTTATTGAGACAAAATATAAAGAGACAAATTATTGTTTAAGATAGTAAATGGTTGGAATAATGCCTCCAAGTCCACAACAGATTTGGAGGTTTTCTTCTGCCCATTTTTATCGGGAAGTAATTTCCCCAATAAACAATTTATGGTACAATATCTTAGAAGTTATCATCAAGGGATGAGTAGTGGACCATAGAGAAAGAGCAGAGTAATCGTAAGCTGGTCTGGCTTACATCTAAAATACAATGCAATCTTTTGCTATGCAGGGGCATAAGAGAGAGCATCATGTCAATTTTTTGCAGCCTCGTCACAGAGGATTGCAACATTTTTCGCTCCCAGAGTAAAGTGAAAACTCTGGAAAGTGCATCTCAATTACCCTATCGACACATGTTGAGACGGTCTGTTTGCTGTCAAGAAAATAAAATCAAGTGCTGAAAAGTGGCGTATTTCCGGGCTTTTTGTAAGGTTGGTATCATCAGAGAAGCCTTGCGAAAAGCTCGGTTTTCTTGTATGGAAACATATCTACTTTTCAGTCTCGCTGGAGAAAAATTGAATGGCCGGAGAATAACGGTAGGGGTTTAGGCTGTGGATTAGATGTCAGAGGTTGTGACACCAGGATTGTTATCAGAGCCGACCGCAGTTTAAGCCACTCGATACTAAGGGGTAGACTTGGCAGTGGAATAGATGACAGGAGGATTTGAAAGATGATGGATAAAGATTATTTGTATCAGATTGATATTCGAGAATGGATAGAGAGAGGATTAGATGCTGACATAATGGTTCCTGTATCAGGAAATAAAATTGATAAAAAGTATGATATATACCTTCAGAGTTTTCTTCTTCCTTTGAATGAAGTTGAAAATGATATGGAAAATGATACATATAATGCACATACATTGATGCCTGGAATTACAGTTTACGGTTCTTGGGAGGATGATGAAAAGGTTTATCATCGTTGGGGAAATGACAATGGTTATGAACCACTTGTTATAAAAAGAGAATATAATGGCGTAGCTACAGATTCAATAGAAATTGTTGAAGAGTTTCGATTATTATTCAATCTGTATTTCAATTCACAAAAAAATGAATATATTGATGTTTCTAACGGTGAAGGAATTACCGTAGTGAAAATGAATGATAATGGGTATGTAACTATACATAAAAGATACTTAAAAACGTATCTAGCAGTAAAAGAAAAAGTATTGATGATACATATTGATAGCAGATGCGTTTCTATCGATAATTCGGAAAAAATCAAGGAAGATGGATTGGCTTATAGAAATAGCGAAAACACAATTTTTTATACACTTAATATCGGAAATACATCAACTGGACTAAAAAGGAAAAATTATTCCATCATTTATGCAAAAAATGTTGTCTCAGGTTGCAGTTTATGTGATAGTAATATTTGGCCGTATAATGAAGAAAAGACTTATGTTGATTTTATTATTGGTATAGATGAGAACGGAAAAGAAATACGCCATACTTGTAATCCGAAAGAATTAAACAACTACTTCGGGGCAAATCCAACAGCGCCGCACTATTTAACACCTGTATATTTTGACAGTGCAGTACTGAATAAGTATTATTCGAAACCTGAAATTTATAAAGTCGAAGATGGAATTATTCGATGTGGTGTATTGTGGTCATTGTATATTGATAATAGTAATTCAGATTATGTATCAGCTTATTTAGGTGATTTAGGAAGAGATTTACCAAGTGAAGCCGAACAGCATTATTGGAGGGGATTTAACAAGTCGATTGGAGGAAAATTGAGCAAAACAAAAATAAAGAGAGATTTTATGTGTATTGCATCAGACTCAGAGTCTCCAGATTTTGTTTTTAAGAAAGCTTATACACGATTAAATAGAGTTTTCACTGAAAAGTATGGATGGCCTTTATTTTTATCATTAACAGAGCAGGATGCTTATAATTTTGAAACATTACGAGTTCCAGTAAATAATTCAATTGCTGAGATGGATATGCTTGTTCTTTCTTTAGTCAAAATACTGATTGATTCTTTAAATGAAAAGAGCATTTCAAAACGGTTAACTGGTAATTACGAAAAACTTGTAGGTAGCATTTCAAAAATAGAGGCTTGGCTATGTGAAAGTAATATCGAAAATTATAATGAGCATATTAAGTTCTTGAGAAATCTACAGGAGTTACGTTCAAGTGGAACGGGACATCGTAAAGGAAAGGGATATCAAAAAATTACGAAAAAGCTTGATGTGAAAAAAGAAAATTATGCAGAAACCTTTTCCTGTTTGTTAAAAGATGCTACTAATTTTTTGACGTTCATGGAATTAAATATTGAAAATTTGAAATAAAATGAAAAGGCTCCCCATCACCGGAAATTATCCAGTGGTGGGGAGCCTTTGTACATCTATAGAGTTATGCATCCACATCAATGCTGACGCCAGATTTCAGTTCAACTGTGATGCGGTCATCCCAGATGTTTACAAGAATTGTGCTAATCACGATTGTCTCCATAGTTTGCTACCTCCATTAGTCAAGAAAATCATCGTCGTCATCAGTTGCAAAGTCAGATTCAGCAGATGCCTTACCGCCAAGAGGCTCGCCATCACGAATCTTCTGCAGATTGTTAAGGCCGCAGGCGATGCCTTTATTGTCAGAGCTGTTGAAAGCGTAAAAACTGATGCTGGCACGACCGTAGACTCCAGAGTAAACCTCAGAACGAGTGAGGATAGGATTGCGTTCTGCATCTACGATACCAGGTGCAGAGGTTGCATTTGCATTCACAAAGTAGCTGCCAGCGTATGCCGGATCATCCGGTCTTTCAAGATCTCCGTCACGAAGTGGCGTTTTAAGTACGGAAAGAGCAGGTACGGACTTACCGTTGCCTTTGAGCTTTGCTTCGCCTTCACGGTATGCGGCCTCGATAGCAGCTTCAATCTTTGCGACAGTCTTTGTATCGGATTTCGGGATAATCAGGCTGACACTATACTTCGGAGTGCCACCGTTGATGGACTTAGGCTCCCAGACGTTGGCGTAGCTCCAGCGTGTGTTAGGACCAGTGATAACCTTCATGGGATTTGTCATTTTTACATTTTTACTCATTGTCATATTCCTCCATAAAATCATTTTTTGCTGTGTTCATTGCCGGGCGTTTATCGCTTTCCGGCACAAGAGTAGGTTTGCCTTGTGGCTTTTCAATATAGGCTGCAAGAAGTTCTTCAAAGCGAGATTTACCAAGCAACTTTTGCATAGCAGTGATACCAAGTAGCTTCTTTTCATAAGGGTCAAAACCAGCGGCTTCGACAGCCTTTGATACAGCGTCTTCGTTGGTATATCTGCGATTAGAGCGACCTTCGACCAGTTTCCAGCCAGTCCATTCTTTACCGCTGATTGCCTGCTGGAGTGCATATTCCTTGATGTCGTTGGCCCAGGAGACCAGTTCATCGACACGGGAAAGGATGACTTCGATTTCTGAATCCGTAAGCAGTGGTGGCAGTTTGAAATCGTGCTGTGCGAGTAAAAGATTGGCTTCTGCTCTGGCCCTGCATTCATGCTTTGCCTTGCAGAATCCGCACCATTCACCACACAGGAAATTTCCATCACCGGCAAAGGCTAAGTCAGCGGTAGGCTTTAGAACTTCATCGGCCCACTGATACAGATCCTCCTTACTGACCTCATAGGTAGAAATGTTCTGGCGTCTGGGCTGGTAGATGATCATGCTGACCGTATCGATGTCATAAATATCATCGAAAAGCTCCAGAGCGCCAAGGGCGTAACACTTCATTTGTGGATTGTCTTCAGCGGAAACAAGGATTCCAAGACCGTGTTTGTAGTCAATTACGTGCATTGTTCCATCACTGATGAGAATAGCATCTGAGGTTCCGAAGCCTTGTTCTACCCAACGGGAGAAGTCTACTCGTTGCTCAATCAGAACAACTGGATCGGAGCAGATCTGCTTGGCATCTTCTAAAAGCTCCATAATAAAGCTGGCGTATCCGGTAGCACAATCTTCCATTTCGGCGTTGTACCAATTTAGTTTTTTTGTTGGATCAGTAGCTTTCATGCCGAGAGCTTTACGGAGCTTGTACTCACAAAGAGCGTGCACGTCGGTACCTTCTGCAGCATAATCACTACCTTTATCCTCATAGGTTTCGCAGAGCCTTGCTGACGGTGGACAGTGAAGCCATCGGTCAGAAGAGGATGCGGAGAGGAGTGTATGTCCTTTTGGTGGCATATTAGAGCACCTCCGCTTCCCTGAGCAGGTCTTCATAATGTTTTGGATCTACGAGTGACAGCTTGCTTGCACCATATTTTTTAAGAAGCTCTCGAATCTCAGCCGTATGTCCAGCACGAGATTTGTCAGCCAGAACAGCTCGAACCTCCTCAAGAGTCAGTGCAGGTTTCGCAGGAGTGACAGGGGCTTCTGATTTTTCAGTGGCTTTAGGTGTTCCTCCAAACTGCTGCGCGAGCCAGTCTGCTGCATCGTTAATAGCAGCGGCAGCATTTCTCAGTTCTTCGATTGTCATAGCCATATCGTTCATTTTTGACATTTGTCGTTCCTCCTTCCTCGGATTGTCTGTGTGCGGCGATGAGTCTGAGATTTTTCGCCATTCTTGCGGATACCTGACTAATTGCTGTAAGAGTAGCAATTACTTCTGCGTCAGTGCCGCTTCTGTTGTGAAAGGTCTGATTCACGGTGTTCACCTCGCTTTCTGTAGGTCGCTTTGTTTCGCCTTACACTACTCAATGGAGGTGAGATGACCGTTTGGCCGAAAAATTATAAAAAGTTTTTTGAAAAGAAAAATCGTCCCCTGAAATATCAGAGGACGACCATTCAAATTAGATGTAATCTTTCAGATCTGAGCGAAGCTTCTGGAGTAGCTTGTCCCTGCGATACACGAATGTGTTACGAGAGAGGCCCATTTTCTTTCCACAATCACGCTCGGATTTTCCTTCCATAATAAGCTGGCAGATAAGACGACCTTCCGGGTCCAGCTCATTCAGCTTTGCATAGAGGGCACGAAGAAGTTCTGCGTCCTCCATTAATTCAGCGATAGCTGCGGATTCATCCGGCATGTCATCAAGCCAGCTCTTTTCATTTCCTTCACCGTCGCTTATGGTGTTATCGAGAGAAAGCTGGTCGCCAGCCTTGGCATACGGACAGGTCATGCAGTCCATGTCGCATAAATAGCGTTTGCTTGCAGGGCATACACAACGGCCATGCTCCTGCTGACGCTTGCGGTAGGCGTTAATGTCACGATAGTAGTTCGTGTAGAACTCTTTATTGACATCCACCCAGCTTTTAGATTCCTTGATGTAGATACGATATTGTTTACTCTGATTTACTTTGATTGCCATTCGATTTTCTCCTTTCGGTATTTGGACCGAAGCGGAGATAACCGATATGGCTGCCAGTGTTTTTCATAAGATGGTCACCTCATGCGGATAACTCCGCTTCTTTCTGGTGACCAGCCGTTCGTAAGCTGGCACTCTATTGATAATGTTCTCTTGTTCATCAACTACGAACACACCACGTGGCCACGAAGATGGTGAGTTGATGGTCAAGTCAGACTGGTTAACGTCTTGTCCAGGACGAGTTTTTAATAACTGTCTTAAATATGCCAGATTTCAAAATAAAAACCTCAGACATGCCTATGTCCGTTTTTTAGGGGATAAAGAGTTGATTTGTGGAACAGATAGGGATTAAAAGTTAGATTTGCAAAAGAAAAGACCGGACACATACATGTCCGGCTATCAAAAAAAATAAATATGAACAAGTGGTAAACTTTTTAAGAAAACTAGTAACAAATATAAGTAAATAACAAGAAACCACTTGTTTTTGTTGGCAAAAATGACTATAATATTATTGGGTAATTGTATCTATACGTAACTTCGAGAGGTGGAACATGGAAGATAAGTTGAATGATAAATGGATAAACATTGAAGAAGCTGCTGAATACCTAGGTGTCAAGCCAGTGACGCTCCGAGGATGGATACGTAATGATAAAGGAATACCGGCACATAAAATAGGGAAACAATGGAAATTTAAATGTTCTGAACTTGATGTGTGGGTTAAAAGTGGAAAAAGTGCTATCGAGTAATCGATATAGCAAAAAAATGACAAGGAGATTCTGGCAATGGCAGTAAAGAAAACAGAGTTATATAGCTCCCTTTGGGCGAGCTGCGACAAACTTCGCGGAGGGATGGACTCCTCAGAGTATAAGGACTATATCCTAACACTTTTATTCATGAAGTATGTCACTGATAAATTTAAGAATAAAGGAGCATATGAAGACATTAAGGTCTTTGATAAGGCACATGATAAAGATCCAGATCCAGAGAAGCGAACGGGCTGCTCTTTTGACGACTTTATTGCTCTGAAGGGGAAAAAGAACATCGGCGAGGGCATGGATAAAATCATAGCTCGCCTTGCTGACGAGAACACTGACCTGAAGGGTGTTATTGATATTGCTCATTTCAATGATGAGAAGAAGTTGGGAAGCGGTAAAGAAATGGTCGATAAATTGACTGATCTTATCTCTATCTTCCAGCGTCCGGAACTTGACTTCTCTCGAAACAAGGCTGAAGGTGATGACATCATTGGAGATGCCTATGAGTTCCTGATGCGTAAATTTGCTACGGAGAGCGGAAAGAGCAAAGGACAATTCTATACACCTGCAGAGGTTTCCAGAATTCTTGCTAATGTAGTAGGCATTAGTCACTGCACGGATACCAGCGCCACGGTATGCGATCCGGCTTGTGGTAGTGGTAGTTTGTTGATTCGGGCTATCGATGCAGCGCCATTTCCAATTATGGGTTATGGTCAGGAAAAAGAAAGCACAACAGCTGGTCTTGCTAAGATGAATGCTGTTTTGCACCGTAAGGCTGAAATTATCATCAAGAGCGGTAATACATTCTCAAATCCGCAGTATATGGATAAATCAGATAACTCTGTACTTGAGCGTTTTGATTACATAGTGGCAAATCCGCCTTTTTCCATGAAAAACTGGCGCGATGGAATTGCCGGTAAAGAATATGGTCGGTTTGAGGGCTATGGGGATATGCCTCCGGAAAAGAACGGAGACTATGCTTGGCTTATGCATATTCTTAAAACTTTAAAGTCAAATGGTAAGGCTGCGGTTATTTTGCCTCATGGAGTCCTCTTCCGTGGAAACGCAGAGGCTACCATCAGAGAAACTATTATAAAGAAACATTGGATCAAGGGCATTATTAGCCTTCCGGCAAACTTGTTTTATGGCACTGGAATAGCTGCATGTGTACTCGTGATTGACAAAGAAGGTGCTGCAAACCGACAGGGCATCTTTATGATTGATGCCAGCCGTGGATATGTTAAGGATGGTAATAAGAATCGTTTGAGAGAACGCGATATTTACAGAATCATTACTACCTTTAATGAGCAGATTACTACAGATCCTAAGTATGCGCGTTTCGTACCCAATGATGAAATTGAAAAGAAGAATGGGTATAACCTGAACATCACCCGATATATTGACTCCACAGATTCGGAGGACATTCAGGATATCTATGCGCACATCCATGGAGGTATCCCTGCGGTTGACATCAATGGCCTATCCAAGTACTGGGAAGTATTTCCTTCGCTGAAATCTGAGCTGCTGTCAGCTATTAGCGAAAAATACTACAGCTTAAATGTTGAGCATGAAAGTATTCGACAAACGATATATAAAAATACTGAATTCTCGGAGTATGGTGAGAAACTCGACGAGGCATTTGCTGCATGGAAGGCAAAAGAATATCCGGTTCTTTCAACTCTTGATGAAGACGTGTCTGCAAGAGAGCTGATTGTAAGTCTTGCTGAAGATATCATTGCCGAATTCGAACACCTGACACTGATTGACAAATACGATGTATATCAGGTGTTGCTAGCCTATTGGAATGAGGTCATGAACGATGATGTGTCACTTATCATAAGCGAATCGGATGGCTACACCAATGCCAGAGCGACAGACAATATCGAGGAAGAAATTACGCAGGGAAAGAATAAGGGTGAAATGAAGGTCACCGGATGGGAAGGTCGTTTGATCCCGAAATCTATTGTAATAGATGTCTTTTTCCGTGAAGAGAAGAATGCCATAGAAGAAGCCGAGAGTATTGTCGCAGAGACGGAGTCCCAGCTTTCTGATCTGATTGAGAGTGCGGACGAAGAATCTGCTCTTGCTGATGTGGTTGAGAACGGGAAAGTTAAAGCGAAGGATATCGAAGCCAAAATAGTTGAGTTGACAAGCACGATTGAAACAGAAGAAACCATAGAGCTCGAAGTGATCCGCACGGATCTCCAGCTTGTCAATACGAAGAAACGTCTGGAAGCATACCTTGTGGGGCATCCGCTTTGCAAGAGCGCGGTCAACGAAAATGGAAAAATTACAAAGAGCTCTATTGAATATCGGTTACGTATTATTCGTACAGAAGAATGTGTGCCTGAGAGCCTGCAGGATGATGTAAACCAGTTGAAGGCAGCTTTAGAACTTTGCGGCAAGGTATCCGATTACAATAAGGTTGTTAAAGATCTGAACAAGGCTCTGGATGAAAAGTGCCGGGCAAGATATGAAAGCTTTACAGATAATGAAATATTAGATCTGCTTGTAAACAAGAAGTGGTTTGATAGCATTTTCTCTGGTATCAGTGATTTGTATACTGCGATTTCCCATCGCTTGACGAGTAGGATTATCGAACTTGCTGAGCGATATGAGGATACCCTTCCGGAGCTTGACAAAGTCACTACTGAATATGAGGCAAAGGTAAAGTCTCATCTTGAAAGGATGGGATTCAATTGGTAAATGAAATTTTAAAAACAGATATCCCGGATGATTGGAGTGTAATCACGTTAGGAAATTATGCGCAGATTTTTAGAGGCGGCTCACCAAGACCTATTCAAGCATTTTTGACGACAAGTGATAAAGGTGTTAATTGGATAAAAATTGGCGACGTAGGTGAGGAAGATAAATTCATAAAATCAACTGAAGAAAAAATCGTACCAGAGGGAGTTTCACGTTCTAGAATGGTATTCAGAGGTGATCTTATTCTCTCTAATTCGATGAGCTATGGACGTCCATATATCATGAATATTGAGGGTTGCATTCATGATGGTTGGCTCGTCATTCAAAAATATGACAGAGTTTTTGATAGAGACTATTTGTATTATGCGCTTAGTTCGGGTTTGACAATGAAACAGTATGTTGCAATGGCAGCTGGGAGCAGTGTTCAGAACCTAAATAAGGAGAAGGTTTCAAAAATAGTTCTACCTTGTCCAAGGATATCTGAACAAAAATCAATAGCAGAAGTTTTATCGGATATAGATACACTAATTATAGATTTGAAAAAACTTATTCGTAAGAAAAAAGATATTCGCCAAGGAACAATGCAAATGCTTGTAACCGGTAAGAAACGATTGGATGGTTTTTCGGGAGATTGGGTAAAAATTAATTTGGCGAAAAACTCAAGGCTTAAAGCACGTATAGGTTGGCAGGGATTAACTACAGCTGAATATTTGGATGAAGGGTATTCCTATTTGATTACAGGAACGGATTTTAAAGATGGTCGTATCAATTGGAATGGTTGTCACTACGTGAATTATGACAGATACGTGCAAGACCCAAACATTCAAGTATCAAATGGAGATCTTCTTCTTACAAAAGATGGCACTATAGGTAAAGTCGCGTACATATCAGATTTAAATAGACCAGCAACATTAAATAGTGGTGTATTTGTTGTGAAGCCAATAACTGATGCATATACAGCTCATTTTATGTTTTATGTACTGGAATCTTCAGTATTTAAAGAATTTCTTCAGCAGTTGTCGGCAGGATCAACGATAAATCACTTATATCAGAAGGATCTCGTAAAGTTTGATTTGTATGTTCCACCTACTACAGAAGAACAAGAAGCTATTATTGGTATCCTTTGCGATATGGATTTGGATATCTACAAACTCGAAGAAAAACTATCGAAATATCAGAAAATAAAGCAAGGTATGATGGACGAATTGCTGACCGGCAAGGTCAGGTTAGTGTAAGGAGGTGCCTGTCAGATGAGTATTGGCGATGCCGAAATTAAAACACAGGAAAGAGTGATTCGTTTCTTTAAAGATCCGGAGATCTTGGGCTACCAGTATATTGGTGACCTGTCAGATTATCAGAATAAGAACATCAAGGAAGATCGTCTGCGCCAGTACCTTCGACTGAAGGGCTATGCAGACAAGCTGATTGATGCTGCTATTATGCAGCTTCAGCAGGAAGCCGGGAATCTTTCGCGTGGAGTTTATGATGCTAATAAGACTGTGTACTCACGGTTGAAGTACGGCATTCCAGTCAGCGAGAGTCCTGAAAAGCCTCCGGTGACTGTGCAGCTTGTTGATGAGGAAAAACCTCTGAACAATGACTTTGCTATTGCCGAGGAAGTGACGGTCGTTGAACAGTCAGAGAAGCGACCGGATCTTGTAGTTTACTTGAATGGCATTGCAGTAGCGGTTATTGAGCTGAAGCGAAGCAGCATCTCCGTCTCTGAGGGTATCCGTCAGAATTTGACAAATCAGAAGAACTCATTCATACAGAGCTTCTTTACAACGATGCAATTTTGCATGGCCGGAAACGAATCAGAAGGCCTGCGCTATGGCACTCTTCTGACCGGAGAGAAGTTTTATATGGAGTGGAAGGATGACGGATTCGAAGAACATGAAGAAGAGCGTGATCCGGTAGATGTCCGTATCAGTAAAACTTGCGAAGGCATAGAGAACAAACTCCTGAAGCAGATATATGCCATGTTCGATAAGGAACGTTTTATCGACCTTATCATGAATTTTGTTGTCTTTGATAAAGGCATCAAAAAAGTGTGCCGGTACAATCAGTATTTTGGTATCAAGCGTACCCAGCAGAGGCTTACTAATCTGAGAACGGAGCTTCACAATTCGAACAGAGAACCGGATAAACCGTTGGGTGGTATCCTTTGGCATACACAGGGCTCCGGAAAAACGCTGACAATGGTATGGCTTGCAAAGTGGATTCTGACACATTGGGCAGAGCTTAATGCCCGTGTCCTTATCGTGACAGACCGAGATGAACTTGATGAGCAGATAGAAAAAACATTCACAGGCGTGGATGAGAATATTGCTCGAACCAAGAGCGGTAAGGAATTGCTGAATCGCCTGAATGTATATGATGATTCGTTGATTTGCTCGCTGGTGCATAAGTTTGGACGTCGTGGCGGTGAAGCGACAGAGAATGACTATGACAAGTACATAGAAGAGCTGAAAGCGTCCCTTCCTGCCAATTTCGAGGCAAAAGGAAGTCTTGTGGTGTTTGTTGACGAATGCCACAGAACACAGTCTGGTAAGCTTCATACGGCGATGAAGACCATCATGCCGAATGCTGTATTTATAGGCTTTACGGGCACTCCACTACTGAAAAGGGATAAGAAGATCAGCATTGAGGTTTTCGGTACATATATCCACGCTTACAAGTATAACGAAGGTGTGGCCGACAGTGTTGTTCTGGATCTTCGTTATGAATACCGCGATGTTCCACAGGATTTGTCTTCACAGGATCGTGTTGACCAGTGGTTCGACGTAAAGACCAGAGGGCTTTCCTCTCGTGCAAAGGCAAAGCTCAAGGAGAGGTGGGGCACGATGCAGAAGGTGTATAGCTCCCGCTCGCGTCTTGAAAAGGTGGCATGGGATATCATTCAGGACTTTAATATGAAGCCGCGTCTGATGGATGGAAATGGCAATGCGATTCTTGTAGCAGATGGTATTCCTACGGCCTGTAAGTATTACGAAATTTTCCAGCAGATGGGCTTTAAGAAGTGCGCCATCATATCTTCCTATACACCGAACAAGGGAGAATTGCGAACTGACACCGTCAGCGACGAGGATGATACCGAAAACTTTCTTAAATACGAGACGTATCTGAAGATGCTGGGACTCGATCCATCTGAGCTTCCGAATGCGGGATCGGTTCAAGCAAAGGTGGAGGAATTTGAAAAGGAAGCAAAGCGCAAATTCGTAGAGGAGCCTGCGAATATGAAGCTCCTCATCGTCGTGGATAAACTTCTCACCGGATTTGATGCACCTCCTTGCACGTATCTATATATTGACAAGAAAATGCAAGACCACGGCCTTTTTCAGGCGATTTGCCGGGTCAATCGTCTGGATGATGATACTAAGGACTTTGGCTATATCGTGGATTACAAGCAGTTGTTTGGACAGCTCCAGACTGCAATGAAGGACTATACTTCCGGCGCTTTTGAAGGATATGATCCGGAGGATGTAAAAGGACTTGTAAAAGATCGCCATGATGCTACGGTATCTTATTTTGAGGAAGTGTATGATGCTGTCGAGGAACTCTGCGAAGGCGTCGAGGAACCTCGTGGAGAGATCCAGTACATCCATTATTTCTGCGGTGTTTCTGGACAGTCTGAGGAGAGCGACGAGATTTATGCACGCCTGAGAGAAAAACTCTATCGTCTTGTGAGCAGTCTTGTCAGAGCCTTCGCGGAAGCAAAACCATATCTGGTGGATGACATCTCATCTGGCAAATTGAATGAATATGACAAGAAGGTTACTTTCTACATCGAGTTGAAGAAAACTATCGGTACGGCCAGTGGAGACTTTCTCGATTTGAAGGCATATGAACCTGATATGAGAAAGATGATCGATAACTACATCACTGCCGCAGATGCCGAGAAGATTGGCGATTTTGATGATCTTACCCTATTGGATTTCGTAGCAAAGCAGGGTGAGACACTTACCGGTGAAGGTGATAGTGGTCACAAGGAAGGTGCAGCAGAGGCAATCGAGAATAACATCCGTAAGAAGGTTATCGAAAAGGTCACAGTCAATCCACGCTATTATGCAAAGATGTCAGAAATCCTTGATAAGCTCATTGAAGAGCGTAAGCAGGGAGTTCTTGACTACGCTGAGATGCTTGAGAAATATATAAAGCTGGCCAAGGATGTTGATTGCCCAGAGGATAACGACAAATATCCGGAAAGTATCCGCAAGAGTAAAGCCCTCATGGCTATTTATGATAACAATGGAGAAGATGAGGAACTTGCTATCAGAATCCACAAAGCTGTGAAAAAGCAGGCACTGTTTGGGTTCAGAGATAATCAGGTAGTAATACGAAGAATAAAGAAAGCACTCTATGAGATTTTGGGTGATGACTCTGAAGTAGAGCGCATCTATAAGATCATTGAGAAGCAGGAGGAGTTTTAATGCGCATTGTCATTTCCGGCATCCCGATTGATGTGCAAAAAAAGAATATAAAAAATATGCACCTTCAGGTGAAGCCGCCGGATGGACATGTGGTAATTTCTGCGCCTTTATCCGTGGACGATAAAGCTATAGGGGCTTATGCCAGAACTCAGCTGGGCTTTATCAAGAAGGCTATCGCGCAATTTCAGAATCAGCCAAGAGCATCGAAGCGGCAGTATGTTTCAGGTGAGACGATGTATATATGGGGAAAGCAGTACTTTCTTGTCTTTAAGCCTGACAATCAAAAGAACAGCTTCGAGATTCAGAATCAAAATATTGTTCTATCCATGAGTGCCAAGAGTACCGTGAAACAGCGAGATGCTTATGTGAAAGAAGAATATCGAAAAATTCTGAAGGAAGAAATAGAAAATCGTCTGCCTAAGTGGGAGGCGCAGACAGGACTTAAATGTGATTCTTGGCAAACAAAATATATGGTTACAAAATGGGGTGCCTGCAGTACGGGTAAAAAGAAGCTGTGGTTCAACCTGCAGCTCGCCCAGAAACCGTATGCCTGTCTTGACTATATTATTTTACATGAGCTTACACATTTAATCACAAGAAAGCATGACGCTACATTTATCGCTCACATGGATAAGTGCATGCCTAATTGGCGCGAAATTCGTAAAGAACTCAATGACAGCAGGCTGGATTACTATGAAGCACAGGATGAAAGCCCACTGCAGAAACTGATCGACCAATCTCGTTATGACGATATCCGGGATGCGGCCATAGCTTATATTCAAGAGGAACGTTTTGGTGACACGAAAAGGCTGTCGGTCGTTGATATGGAAATCGAGAATGTTATCCATATTGAACAGCCAGAAGATGGCGTGATTGCATTCGATGTAATTGCATCATGCGATGTCGAAATGCCGTCCGCTTCTCACAAAGGATATTTTAATGAGTGCTGGCTTAAGATTCATTGTCAGGTCATTCTTGGCATTGATATGAGCGGGTTCCGAATCATGTCTGTTGGTAACTGTGAGCCGCAAGAGGAATCTGATAATGACCGCCTGTCCGGAGAGCTGGTACCTATTATCTCTCGCGACCAGCTTGAAGACGAGGCTGAAAAATTCCTGACAAGGTATTATCCGGATGCGTTGGATAAACCGATGAGAGTTCCAATCGAGACGATAGCCAGCGATATGAAGCTACATGTTATCGAGGATGTACCTCTATCGGATGATCTTACTTATTTTGGGATAATCATATTTGATAACGGTAATGTTCTCGATAAGCACCGGAAGATTACAATTCGCAATGCTAAACGCGGAACCGTATACCTTGATCCGCGTGTTTCCTATGAGAGATCTGTAGGAACAAAGCGTACTACGTTGGCACATGAGTGTTTTCACTGGTACCGTCATCAGCCATATCATGTGTTGATGAAAATGATAGGTGCTAACGATAATCTTGGAAGGGCTATCCAGTGCCAAATAGCTGCAAACAACACTGATTCAGATAAATGGAAGGCTGTAGACTGGATGGAGTGGCAAGCCAAAGGTGTTGCTCAGAGAATCTTGATGCCCGCAAAAACGACGCGCTTGAAGGCAAATCAGCTTCTTGCAACTTATGGCGGGGTTGATGATGCGAGCATTACAGCCTATGAGAATGTCATTGATGAACTGGCGGAGCTGTTCGATGTGTCAAGACAGGCCGCAAAGGTTCGTTTGATGGATCTGGGGTATTCAAAAGCCGAAGGTGCATATCCGTTTGTGGATGGTCAGTATGTTCGTGGATATTCATTTGAAGCAGGTGCCTTGGATAGGAATCAGACATTCACTATTCCTTATGCCGATTTGTTTAAAGCTTATTGTTTCGACCGCGAGTTTAAGAAATTGATTGACAGCGGCCAGTTCGTTTTTACAGATCGTCACCTCGTTCTTAATAATGAGAAATATATAGCGAGGGATCAGGCCGGAAATGCGACACTGTCAGAATATGCACTCACGCACATGGATGAGTGCTGCGTTGTTTTCTCGAAGGGGTATAGCTATCAATCGAAATATCAAGGGGCGAAGTATTATACGCAGTTCATGCGGAACGCCGCTCCTGTTGAAAATCAGGTTGAGTATTCCTTTGAATTAAACGCGCATAACCGAACGCTACTCGACCAGATTCAGAACGCCAAGCGCCGGTCAGAAGCCCTGCGAAGATATCCCGGTTCCTTTGCCGAAACGCTGGTAGCTTTACAAAAAGAAAGAAAGCTCTCAAATAAACAGTTAGCAGACCGTTCGCTTGTAGGAGAAAAGACCATCCAGCGTTTGAGAAATGATGAAGAGTATCCAACATCTGTACAGACAGTTCTGGCGTTATGCGTAGGACTAAAGCTGCCACTGCCGGAGGCTGAAATGTTTCTTAGTAAAACGGACTTTAAATTAAATTCATTGAAGGGCGAAGGATACGTTTATCAATGCGTAATGGGAGCCTGTGCAGAGAATTCAATTTATGAAATAAATGAAATGCTTAAAGAAAACGGAATTACTCCTCTGGGGAGCGATCCCGATCTTCAATAAGAGGATGGATTGATGTAAAATGACGGATTCAGAATATGGTTTAATAGAATAAATGGAAGGCTTTAGGACGCGTTTCATAATTCTTGTTTACCAGTATAATTATGATTTCGCAATCAGAACGGCAATTTGCCAGTGTGAGCTTTGGATAGATAATATAGAGACATAGAAAGAAGAGGAACTTTATCAATTCATATCTGAAACGGAACTGAGTATGGTGGCAGAAGTGCTGATTTCGTATGGAGAAAAAAGTAATGGAGGTGTGATGTAAATGCAATATGATTGGATAGATTTTTATACGGAGTTTGCAACGAAACTCCTGCCTTTCAAAGCTGACAGAAAGGCACTCATTCAGAAAATATATGCGGTGTATAGCATGGTCGGAATGAGCGTACCTAAGCTTGAAAGCGGCGATGAGGTTATTGACATCGATCCATTTACTATCTTTGGAACCTTCAATAAGGGAATCACAAATGCTAATAGAGTCGCTATCCTTGAAGGAATCGCATCAGTGTTTAGAATTTCTGCAACGGTGCCGAGCAATTTTGATGGAATTCCAGTTCTCAATAATCTGAAAGCGACATTCTATGGATTTAAGGATGATAGAAAAGCAGATGATATAGATAATCTGTGGAGTTTGTTTGAAACTGCTCTTGTGCTTGCCGATAATGACACAGCAGATAATCGACGGGAATTTTCTGAAGTTTATGATAAGGTACATGATCAGCTCTGCATTCGTTGGAATATTACGATGGGTCTGTATTGGATTCGTCCTTATACATTTATAAACCTGGATTCCAGAAATCGCTGGTTTATAGCTAATGTCCAGAATATGCCGGGTGAATTTGTTGTGGCTGCTGAGAAGAAGTTGAAGAAAGTTCCATATGCAGCAGATTATCTTGAAATAAAGGATTTGTGTAAGAAAGCTCTGGATGCAGGTGAATATGAATACAAGAACTTTCCTGATTTATCCTATACGGCCTGGGTGATCTCTGAGCAAGTCAATCAGGAAAAGGCTGCTGAAAAAGGTAAAAAGACTTCAAAAGCGGAATTCCTTAAGTGGTTTATGCCATTGCTACAGGCGTTACGCGATTTAGGAGGATCTGCGACACCGGTAGAAGCGAGAAAGAAAATTATAGAAAACGAGCATTTGTCGGATGAGATAGTAAGCGAAACCAGAGGGAAAACGAAGGTTAACAAATTTGAAAATGAAGTTGCTTTCGCCAGAAACTATCTCGTTGGAGCGGGATATATTGATAAAAGCGTAAGAGGTGTGTGGACACTTACTGAAGCAGGCAAATCAGTGGAATTAACAGCGGAGATGGCATCTGATATTTTCAAAAAAGGTGTCTCTGATGCAAAGAGTAAGAAAACGAATGATAGCGATGCTCTTGCAGATAGTGATGTCGATACAGTTCATTACTGGATTTATGCTCCAGGACAAAACGCTGATAAATGGGAAGAGTGTTATAAGAACGGTTATATGCTACTGGGCTGGGGTGAGATTGGAGATCTTGGAGTATTCAGCTCTAAGGATGAAATGAAACAGCAGATGAAGAAAGAATACGGTGATAGCAGTTCCTATAAGAACTCAGCTCATGCTACTTGGCAGTTTGTACATGATATTAAGATTGGCGACGTGGTATACGTAAAAAAAGGCAATAATGGAATTCTTGGCAAAGGAATTGTTGAGTCTGATTATGAATATGATGCAGATCGCACAGATGAATATTCCAATGTTAGAAAAGTAAATTGGACGAACAAAGGCGATTGGACAATTAATCATCAGTCCCCTCAGAAGACTCTGACCGATATTACGCCATATAGTGACTTCGTACAAGAAATTAAGGCTTTGTTTGAGGAAGACGATATTGCAGATGATGAGCAGGAAATTGCCTATCCGGAGTACACGGCAGAAAATTTCCTGGATGATGTGTACATGTCTGAAGATAATTATACCAGATTAGTTGGTTTGCTTAGAAATAAGAAAAATATTATCTTGCAGGGTGCACCAGGAGTAGGAAAAACATATGTTGCTAAGCGCTTGGCCTATTCTATGATGGGTGTAAAAGATGTAGAGCGTGTCATGATGGTACAGTTCCATCAGAGTTATTCCTATGAAGATTTTATTATGGGCTTTCGTCCATCTGCTACAGGATTTGAACTGAAGAAGGGGGCATTCTACAATTTCTGCAAGAAGGCCGAGGTAGATAGTGATAATGAGTATTTCTTTATCATAGATGAAATCAATCGTGGCAATCTGAGTAAGATCTTTGGCGAGCTGTTTATGCTGATTGAAAATGATAAGCGAGGAAATGCGCTACAGCTTCTGTATTCGGATGAAAAGTTTGCAGTGCCGAAGAATGTCTATATTATTGGCATGATGAATACTGCAGACAGAAGCCTGGCTATGCTGGATTATGCACTTCGTAGAAGGTTTGCTTTCTTTGATATCAAGCCGGGGTTTGAGACTCCGGGGTTCCGTGAGTATCGCATGGCATTAGATAATGAGAAGTTCAACAAACTGATCAGTTGCGTCGAGAGTTTGAATAGAGAGATTTCCGTCGATGAATCTCTGGGCGAAGGGTTCTGTATTGGTCACAGCTACTTCTGCAATTTACAACCTGATACAATTGACGATAGTTGGCTTTATGGTGTTGTGGAATATGAGCTGATACCTTTATTGAAAGAATACTGGTTTGATGAACCTATGAAGGTGAAAGATTGGAGCGAAAATCTAAGGAGTACGATTAAGTGATACCGATTCAAAACATCTATTATATGCTGTCCTATGCATTTCAGGTATTGAATGAGCAAGGTTATAAGAATATAGCTACAGAACAATTTCATAATACTGCTGAGCTGATGGCGGCTATCTTAGAAAAAGGTATCGCGATTCAGCTAAAGCGAGGACTTGGTAAAGAATATATTCCGCAGACCGAGGCGCTCTCTTCTCTGCGAGGAAAGATTGATATTGCAGAGTCCATCAAGACACAGTCAATGTTACGGAAACAGCTAATCTGTACATACGATGAGTTTTCGGTTAACAGCATCATGAATCAGATCATCAAATCTACAGTTGAACTTCTCCTTCGTTCGAATATATCGAAACAGCGCAAGAAAAATCTTAGAAAGTTAATGGTGTATTTCAGCGAGGTGGATTTTATTGATTTATATACGGTAAATTGGAATGTTCAGTACAATCGAAATAACCAGACTTATCGTATGCTAATTTCGATATGCTACCTGGTAGTAAAGGGTCTATTGCAAACACAATCGAATGGGCACACAAAGTTGATGGACTTTCTAGACGAGCAGCGAATGTGTCGATTGTATGAGAAGTTCATCTTGGAATATTACAGGAAAGAGTTTAAAAATCAGATTACCGCAAATGCATCACAGATTCCTTGGCAGCTGGACAATGAAGAAAATTCTATGTTGCCTGTGATGCAAAGTGACATTATGCTCCAAAGTGGTGAGAAAGTTCTTATTATTGACGCAAAGTACTATGAGCACAGCACACAGGTGCAATTTGACAAGCATACACTTCATTCGGGCAATCTCTATCAGATTTTTACTTATGTGAAAAACAAGGAATATGAACTGAGAGAGAAGGACCACACGGTTTCGGGAATGCTCTTGTATGCCAAGACTGATGAAGAGATATATCCAAATAATGTGTATCAGATGAGTGGAAACCAGATTGCTGTCAGAACGCTGGATTTGAATTTGCCATTTGACGAAATAGCAAGTCAGCTAAATACAATAGCAAAAACTCATTTCGATTTATAAAGGAGGCCCCTATTTGAAAAAGAAAAGAGATGAAATAACCATCCGTTCCAGCGCAGCGGAATATTTGACCTATGTTGCCTCTGTCGGCGATCAGCAGGACAGTATTGAGATGCGCTATGAGGATGAGAATATATGGCTGACACAGAAGATGATGGCCACACTATATGATGTAGATGTTCGTACAATCAATGAGCATATTAAGAAGATTTATTCCGACTCAGAGCTTGAGGAAGACGCAACTATCCGGAATTTCCGGATAGTTCAAACCGAAGGTTCACGTCAGGTCACTCGTGATACGAAACATTATAATCTTCAAATGATTATTGCTGTTGGATTCAAGGTAAACAATGAGCGAGCAGTGCAATTTCGTAAGTGGGCCAATGGCATCGTGAAGGACTACACCATCAAAGGCTGGGTTATGGATGACGAACGTCTAAAAAATGGTGGATCAGTGCTTACAACAGAATATTTTGATCGCTTGCTTGAGCAGATTCGTGAGATCCGTTTGTCTGAGCGTAGATTCTATCAGAAGATAACGGACATCTATGCTACAGCTCTTGATTACGACCGCACAGCAAAAACGACAAAGCAGTTCTTTGCTAAGGTGCAGAACAAGATGCATTATGCAGTTCACGGACATACGGCAGCAGAGCTGATTTATGAGCGAGCAGACGCAGATAAGCCACATATGGGACTGACCACTTGGGCAGCCGCACCGGAAGGCAAGATCGTAAAAAGTGATGTGAGTGTTGCAAAAAATTATCTTTCTGAGCAGGAAATGCGTTCATTAGAGCGTATCGTTTCGGCATACCTGGATCTGGCAGAGGACCGTGCAGAACGTCACATTCCGATGACAATGGAGGACTGGGCAAAGCGTCTGGATTTATTCCTGATGGCTGATGACAGAGAGGTCCTTCAGGATACAGGCAAGATTACGGCAGAGATTGCCAAGGCAAAAGCTGAGACCGAATTTGAAAAATATCGTGTCATTCAGGACAGATTGTTCATGTCTGACTTTGATAAATATATGCTGGAATTGGAAGAGAATGCGAAGAAGTAATAGAATTGCTTCTCTGTTTGATGCGAATTTCCCAGCATAATAAGGTCGAGTGCATGGAAAACTGAACATCAGTTAGGGCTAAAAATAGCCGTTGATCTGTTTTTGTAGGAAGAACGGACAAGGTTGAGACGATGGCGATCCATCGCAAAATTTGACTTTTATGTTTGAATCACTATAATAGTAGAAACGAATAAAAAAGTTGAACTATTTCCGTGGACGAACGAGGTTCAGGCAGCGATATGGATAGCAGAATGTATCAAGATATTTTTGCCACAGAATTTGTTGATATGTTTCCACGAACAAACGGAGATATTTTGATACATACCATATTAGCCTGAATAGGTTCCCGATGACCGACATCAATCCGGACCTATCGAGCCATGTTGAGACGGTGGTCAAATTATCTCTCAAAAAAGATACACCTAAGATTGAGGTTACAATGAAGCCTGATGAAGAAAGTAATTACACACCAGAAGAAAAAGCTACATATCCGAAGATTAAGGAATATGTGAAGAACAAGTATGGTGTGAATGTGCATACTTCTTATATTGCACAGGTTAAGCGGATGTGTAGTCTGGATATGGGCGAGAATTATAATAAGTCCAAGAAAGAGAATCCAGAAGTAAAGCAGTGTCCGCAGGAAAAGGTGGAGTATGTTAAGGATGCACTGAGGCATTTTGGATTGGAGATTATATGAATATAGATAAAATCTTAAGTGATGAGTACTATACTTTTTTGGAAAACAATCATAATGTTGCATTTTATTCATTATCCATAGGCTTAGAAGAGTATTTTGAAACATATCATCAGGTATGCGTATATCTTTCAGAGTATGAGAGAGATGATAAAGAGAAGATAAATTATAAAGCAGAGAAAAACGGCATAGGATATATTAAGAGTTATTTGAATATTGCTATACACATTCAACATTTCTTTGAACTCGAAACCAAAAGACTTTTAGAAAAAGAGCATGTCTTATTTGCTGTAGATGACAAGGGCGACCCGATTATATTGAATAAACTGCTTAAGAATATTAGCCTAAACAGTGAGGATACGAAAAATTTAAAGTCAGTTGAATTTTCGGAGGCGATAGATAGATTAAAAAAGTTGGTAGAAAATGGAATACTTACTGATGAAGTTGCTATATTGTTTGTTAGCAATTATAAATTATTAAAAGCGTTGAATAATCTTCGTAATACAATCATTCATAGAGGAAAGAGGATAATGAAATATTGTGAATTAGATGATTTCTTTTCTCAATATGTTCTTCCATTTGTGAGAGATGTAATAAATTGTCATTATTATAGGTGGCATCTTAATCAATTAAAAAGTAAAGGAGTTTATGATTCCATTTGTAAAATTATTGATGAGGGTAAGAAAGCTACAATAAGTTATTCTAAAATAGCATTTCAAAAAGAACTGGCAAGATGTAATCTGTTTGTTTATAAAAGTAATATTCAGAAAGGAAAAGAGAAAGAAGAAAATATAAAGCGTATAATAGCAAGACGGTTAAGTCCACATTTAGATGAGCGTTATATAAAAGATGCTAAGTGTCCATGCTGTGATAATAAAACAATATTTAGTGGCAGGGATGTTATTGGGTTCGACATAGATGAACTGGGAGATGAAACCTCAACAGTTGGAGGTTTTCAGATTATTCATGTTCCTATATATGCCGAATATACGGAGTGTGGTCTATGTGGATTTACCTATAATGACTTTATCGAAATTGAATAAGGTGTATTCAAAACTTGTAAGTATTGACACCGCTTCGCTCATGACGGTAAATCAAGGGTTGAGGTGGTGTCATTTCTTATATTCATAATACTTGTCTTAATGGTTGCAAATATTGCTATGCAAATTTTAATGATGAGAAAGTAAAAGAGAATGTAAGATTGTACAATCAAGCGTCCCCATTATTATGTGGAAATATCACTTCGGATGATAAAATTACGGATAGAAAAGTAAAGTCATTAAAAGACGCTCAACTTAGCTTTTTTGAATAATTTACATTTGGACGAGAGGGAGAGAATGGTTTCATGGGATAAATTTTTTACCCCAGCCTAAAGTGAATTATGTACTTTCGCTATGCAGTATAAAATCAAAGTTCAGGGGAATATTGAAACCGTCTGTCTGCTTTCAAGGAAACCTTGATTTTCTGCGGTTTGTGGGATATTAAGGAGCGAAAATGGATGTGTGTTTTGTAGCCTTATGAATGAATCATTTGAATATCGTAGCAGAGGGGTGTTTTGAGACTCTGCTGAATAATAGGCTTGTGTTGGAGTTTTTACAAGGTGTAAATTGGAACAGCGAACATGATAAAAAATAGAAAAGTAGATAAAAGGTAACGTGTATAGAAAATGGTGTGACACAAGTGCGACTGGTGGAGAAAATCCTATTATGAGTATGTTGAGAGTGTATAAGATAGTTTCACGGTTGAAACAGATGTGATTATGGATATGTCAGTGAAGTTAATATGCTGACACTTCCCAAAAATAACGGAAGCAGGCAGAAGATTGCGGAAGAACTGGAAATCAGCCCTACAACACTGTGGACAAAAATGAAAAAAGGCATTGCAGAGTGAGCATTGCAAAGTGTCTCTGTTGCATGCCTGTAAGGAGAAAAAGATGGATGTAATAGTTTTGATCGATTCGTTTAAGGGGAGTATGACTTCCATGGAAGCGGGGAATGCGGCGCGTGACGGGGTGTTGCGCGTCTATCCGCATGCCAATGTGACGGTCCGCCCCCTGGCAGATGGAGGAGAGGGCACAACCGATGCCCTGATAGAGGGGCTGGGCGGCAGGAAAGTGGAACTGTCTGTGACGGGACCGATGGGAAAATGGGTGGAGGCTTACTACGGAATCCTTGCGGATGAAAAGACAGCGGTTATGGAGATGGCACAGGCCGCGGGCATTATGCTTGTGGAGAAAGCGCAGAGAAATCCGGGAAAAGCCACCACCTATGGAGTGGGCGAGATGATACGGGATGCCGTTTCGCGTGGCTGCCGCAAATTCATCATCGGAATCGGTGGAAGCGCAACAAATGACGGCGGAATCGGAATGCTAAGAGCGCTTGGTGTGAAGTTTCTGACCAAGGATGGAGAGGAAGCCGGAGAGGGAGCGGATGCGCTTGGAAAAATACATTTCGTCTCACTGGAGCATCTGATGCCGGAACTGAAAGAATGTGATTTTCAGATTGCATGCGATGTCACAAATCCGCTTTGCGGGGAAAAAGGGGCGACCTATATTTATGGGAAGCAAAAGGGCATACGGGAAGAGGAGATGCCACGTATCGATGCGGATATGAAGCATTACGCCGCGATCACTGCCGGGCGGATGGGTGTTGACTATGCAGCCCGGGAGGGCGCGGGAGCAGCCGGCGGCATGGGATATGCCTTTATCAGCTATCTTGGGGCAAGACTGGTTCCGGGAATTGAACGGATATTAGACGTGATTCATTTTGAGGAGGAGGCAAAGAAAGCGCAGATTGTGCTTACCGGAGAGGGACGGATGGACCTTCAGACCGCAATGGGAAAAGCGCCCGTGGGGGTTGCGAGAGCTGCCAAGAAATACAGCTGTAAAGTGATTGCATTTGCGGGCTCGGTCACAAAAGAAGCGGCTGCGTGCAATGACAACGGCATTGACGCATTTTTCCCGATCGTCCGTGGGGTGTGCACGTTAGAGGAGGCCATGCAGCGGGAAAAAGCCATGGAGAATCTCACCGATTCAGTGGAACAGGTATTTCGTCTCCTATAAGGGAGCCGGTTTTCAAGGGAGAGCAGGTAATACAGGAAATAATTCAACTGGCTAAGGAAAATATGAGAACAATTTTAAAAACCGCATATAAGGCCGGGATGATAAATAACGAGGAACTTTGGCTTGAGGAATCTGCCCCTCACCCCTTACAGTGCTCCCCGCGGTATGCCGTCGGTGACATGCCGGTCTCCTTCTGAAAGCTGGAGAAAAAGAAGCTCCGGCTGCCGAAGGACAGTTCATCGCTGATGTCCTGAATACTCATGCGGGTACCCGATAGAAGAAGCTTTGCTTCTTCTATTTTTTTTCGGCGGATATAAGCATTCACGCTCTCGCCGGTCACTTCCTTGAACTTGTGGGAAAAATAATATTCCGTGTAGCCGAGCCGTTCGGAGAGCAGAGAGATCGAGAGCGGTTCGCGGATGTGCAGACTGATGTAGTCGCAGATGTTCTGAATCTGCCTGGAATGTGCATTCGTCTCCTTTGCGGCGCGGACACGGTGGACGTAATCATCGAGAAATTCGCGGCTTAAATTGGTCGTGTCGGCAGTCGTTTTACATTCCTCGATGCGCCCGGCATAGTAATCGTTTAGGGTGTATGCGATGGAGGGATTCAGACCGCCATCGATCGCAGCGCGGCTGCACAGGGTTAGGAGCACCAGCAGATTATTTTTGCTCATGCGGAGTGAATCGCCGATCTCGGCCTTGACGCCGGAGCTTAAGGTCATGGATTTTGCAAGAGCCTTTTTGTATTCCGGATTTCCCTCGCGGATCATGGAGAGAAATGTCTGTTCCGCCATCCAGATGCCCGGATGCTCCCCGGAGAGAAGCGGCGAGTCATCCGGAACGCCTGTCGTGCTGTGTGAGGTAAAAGAGATCAGATCCGCGGTGATCCGCTCGCCGGTAATGGCGCAGTGAAACATGATGGCGTAGGAGAGCAGCACGGAAGACGGAATGATCGGCACACTCTCGATCTGCTTTACAATTTTAGAGCGCAGCTTGACGGTAAGCTGGTAGGAATCCAGCTTTTTACGCAGAACCAGATGTGAGTTGCTTCCGGTAAAAGCAGGACCGACGATGTGGATCTGCTGCAGCGCAAAGCCCTGATACTCAAAACCGGCGATCCAGAGAAGTCCGAACGCGGTGTCCAAAATCAGCGGCATGCGGTTCCCGGATTCGATATGTGCGAGTACGAGAGAGGAAAAACCCAGCATGGAGATAATGTCCGGCAGCATGAGTTCTGCCGGACAGTCTGTCTCGATCAGCTCAAACTCCGGGCTGTAGTGCCAGAGATGAAGCGGGTATTCACATTGAACCATTTCCTGAAAAAAAGAGAGACGTTCTTTGATGTCCATGCGGGTATTCCTTTCTTTAGCGGTTCCAGCTTCCGAGGAAACGCAGGCTTTCCTTCGGATGTCTTGTCTGTGTGCTGCGGTCGACCGCAATCAGTCCAAAAGTCATCGAGTAGCCTTTCTGCCATTCAAAATTATCAAGGAGACTCCAGTGAAAATAACTTTTTACCGGGAGACCATCGCGGATGCAGGCAGCGACGCCGTTAAGTGCGGCATCGATAAAAGCGACGCGCCTGGTGTCATCGGAAGTTGCAATTCCGTTTTCAGTGACATACAGGTCACCGTGAAAATCTTCTGCCACCCTGCGCAGAACATGCTCTAAAGCTTCCGGGTAAAACTCATAATTCATCTGGGTCAGTTCGGCACCCTCCGGATTCGGAAGCTGACCGTCCGGACCGATTAGGGAGCGGGTATAATTCTGCACGCCTAAGAAATCATCCTCCTTAATATAAGGGAGATAGTGTAAAAATTCTTCATCCCACTCAGAGGCTGCGCGCGCCTCGCCACCCGCCTGCGGCTGAATGTCGTGCAGGCTTAAGGTCAGACCGACTTTAATGTCCGGATAGAGCGCTTTGATTTCTTTTCTGGCGAGCTCATGTGCTTTCATGATGAGAAGATCGCCCTCTCTGGTGCGCATGGAGGTAAAGTTTTCTACTTTTTCCACGCCGAAGACTTCCATATTTTCAAGGGCGGTTGCCTTTTGATTTTCCATCATTTTCTCAAGATTGATGCCGACCTGCACCGTACCGTCCGCGCTGTCGCCGCTCCTTGGCGCTGTCTGTGCTGCCTGCATCTGCGCCATCATCTGCCGCTTGTAGCGCTCGGCGATTGCGGCGACCTGAATGCCCATATTTGCCTCGTTGATGGTGCATACATAGTGCAGTTCGCTGCCGAGTTCTTCCATAATATAATGAACATAGCGGGCAAAGTCGGCAGGTGTAGTCGAAGCTTCCCATCCGCCTTTGGTCATCAGCCATTTCGGGCTGGAAAAATGATGCAGGGTAACAAACGGTTCCACACCGTATTTTTTGCAGCAGGTGATGACGTCGTGGTAATGTGCGACGGCCCCTGCATCAAACACGCCTTCCTCCGGCTCGATGCGCGCCCATTCGATCGAAAAACGATAGGCGTTTAAGCCGGCGTCGGACAGAAGCTTAATATCTTCCTCATAGCGGTGGTAGTGATCGACCGCGTCTAAGGACGGCTCCAAAAAGCTGGTGTGCTTCATGTGCTCCATCGCCCATAAGTCGCTGCGGATGTTGTTCCCTTCTACCTGATGGGCGGCTGTGGCAGCCCCGATCAAAAAATGTTCCGGTAATCTCATAAAATCCTCCATTCTGCAGTGAAAAAATACAGCGTCAGCCGTATTTTTCCTGTGCATCTCTTGTAATCTGATGTTACTATATAAGATTTTATAAAACCCGGAGTTTACAAAATCGTGAAAATGTTAGAAAAATAGCAATACATCATTTTATAACATGAATTTTAGTACATAACAACGAATTTGTAAACACAGAAAGGAAAAAGACCGGCTAGAATAAAGCCATAGAAAAACAGAGGCCGCAGATATAGCAGACATACGGAAGCGGCAAAATATGGAAAAGTCTGGAGGGTATAAAAATGTTTGGAAAGAAAAAAGAACAGTCTGTGGAGACAAACGGCATTGTCTACCGCCGTGCAAAGACATGGAGGGTAGCGCTTGCAGGATGCAGTTCTGGGATTGGAATGTGTTTTTATGTGCTGCTTGGACTGGCAAGCTATGTGGCAAACGAAGGGTATGGCATTGCAACAGCGGTGGTAGGCATTATCCTGACTGCAACAAGAATCTTGGACGGCGTCACAGATCCGATCATTGCGATCATCATCGATAAGATGAACACGCGGTTCGGAAAGATCAGGATTCTGATGGTGGCAGGATGGCTGATCGAGTCACTGGCAGTCCTGATCATGTACTGCTGGGCGAGTGGAAAGGGACATGGAATCGTGCTGTTCGTGCTGCTCTACTGCCTGTATGTGATCGGCTATACGATGTGCAACGTCACAGCGCAGATCGTTCCGGCGATGCTTACGAACGACCCGAAGCAGCGCCCGATGGTAGGCGTCTGGAGTACAGCTTATAACTATCTGGTGCCGATGATTCTTAACATCGTGATTATGGTGATATTGCTTCCAAAATATGGAAATGTCTATTCGGTAGAGATGCTTGCAGCATCCTGCATCGTCTGCGTGGCAGTATCGGGTGTGGGATTACTTCTCTGCTGCATCGCGGTATCGGATATCGATAAACCGGAAAATTTTGTGGGCGTGACGAGCAAGAAGAAGGCTGAGCCGGTAAAAGTAAAAGATATGTGGGAGCTGGTCAAATCCAATCGTGCGCTACAGACGTTCATCGTTGCGGCAAGTTCGGATAAGATTGCGAGCCAGACGGCAAGCCAGGCGGTTGTGACGACGATGCTGTTCGGAATTATTATCGGCAATATGCAGCTTGGGACAATCTTAAGTGTAATCGGTATGCTTCCTTCGATCATCTTCGCGTTTATCGGAGCGAAATATGCAGGAAAGCACGGAAATAAAGAGGCGATGGTGACGTGGACGTATGTGTGCATCACCGTGGCGGCGGTGCTTGTGGTATTGTTTATTTTCATTGATCCGACCCTGATTGCGACGACGCTTCCAATGATGATTGTATATGTATTATTGACCCTGGTGTTAAATGGTGCAAAAATGTGCGTGACGATGTCAAGCAATGCGATGATGGCGGACATCATTGATTACGAATTAGACCGCAGCGGTAAATTCATTCCGGCAGCAGTGACAGGTACATACAGCTTTATTGACAAGTTAGTATCCTCGTTTTCTGCAGCGATTGCAACCGGTCTGGTGGCATTGATCGGCTACAGGCACACGATGCCACAGCCGACCGACCCGTCTACACCGGCAATCTTCTGGATGACGATCAGCATGTATTTCGGACTCCCGCTGATCGGCTGGGTATGTACGCTCTGCGCAATGCGCAAGACGCCGCTCTCCAAAGAGAAGATGGAGGAAGTACAGAAGAGTATTCAGGAAAAAAAACAGGCAGAAGTGGAAAAAGTGATTGAGGAAATGAAATAGAGAGAAGAAAAGAAAGGGAAAACGGAACAGATGAGAAATACAATATTGCTGGAAAAGGACTGGACATTTTATAAAAATCCACAGAGTGAAAGCGGGGAAGCGGTGACGCTCCCGCACACCTGGAACGCGGTTGACGGGCAGGACGGTGGAAACGATTATTATCGCGGAACCTGCAAATATGTGCGTCATTTTGTAAAACCGGAACTGGAAAAGGGCGGAAGAGCGTATCTGGAATTTGACGGCGCAGCGATGACGGCGGATGTTGTGGTCAACGGAACGAAGCTGCTCCACCACGAGGGCGGATTTTCTACATTCCGGGTAGATGTGACGGAGCAGTTGACAGAGGACAATCTGTTAGAAGTATATGTGGATAACTCCGACAACACAAAGGTGTATCCGCAGAAAGCTGATTTTACTTTTTACGGCGGGTTGTACCGCATGGTAAAGCTGGTGACGGTGCCTAAAGTGCATTTTGTGATGGACTATGCAGGTGGAAACGGCATGAAAGTGACGCCGGAGGTAACGATTCTGGACGCTGCAAAGAAACAGGCGGATGCAGACGTGACGGTGGAACTGTGGATGACGGGGGAAGCACCGGATGTGACGGTCGACGTGGCGGGAGAGACACAGACGGTTCCCGTGGAAAACGGTTATGCAAGAGCCGTGTTTGCGCTTAAAAATGTGCATCTCTGGGACGGTGTGGATGACCCGTATCTGTATACGGCAAAAGCAGAACTTCCGGGCGGCGATGTCGTGGAGCGGACGTTTGGCTGCCGCAGCTTTAAAGTGGATCCCAGGGAGGGCTTTTTCTTAAACGGACGATCCTATCCGCTGCGCGGCGTGAGCCGTCACCAGGACCGCGCGGGCGCGGGCAATGCGCTGACATACGAAATGCACCGGGAGGATATGGCGATAGTAAGAGAACTTGGCGCCAACACAATCCGCCTGGCACATTATCAGCACGCACAGGAATTCTACAATCTATGCGATGAAAACGGAATCATCGTGTGGGCGGAAATCCCGTATATCACGATGCACATGACGGACGGCACCGAAAATACGTTAAGCCAGATGAAAGAACTGATTGTGCAGAACTATCATCATCCGTCGATTGTCTGCTGGGGACTTTCCAACGAAATCACAGCTGCGAGCGTGGTGAACGAAGAACTGCTGGAGAATCACCGCAGATTAAATGATCTGTGTCATGAACTGGATAAGACGCGTCCAACGGTTATGGCGGATGTCTTTATGTTAGAGACGGACAGTCCGATGCTGGAGATACCAGATATGAACAGCTACAATCTCTACTTTGGCTGGTACATCGGGGAACTGGAACAGAACGACAGCTTTTTTGACGAATATCATAGCACTTACCCCGACCGGGTGATCGGACTCTCCGAGTACGGTGCGGACGCGAATCCGGCATACCACAGCGCGAATCCGGAGCGGGGCGATTACACGGAGGAATATCAGTGTGTTTACCACGAGCATATGGCAAAAATGATCGAGGAGCGTCCGTATCTGTGGGCAACGCACGTGTGGAATCTGTTTGATTTCGCTGCGGACGGACGTGATGAGGGCGGTAAGCACGGCGAGAACCAGAAGGGGCTTGTGACGATGGACCGCAGGATCAAAAAGGATGCATTTTATGTATACAAGGCATACTGGAGCAGAGAACCGTTCGTGCATCTCTGCGGCAGCAGATACACAGACCGTGCGGAGGATGTGACGGAGATTAAAGTGTACTCTAACCAGAAGAAGGTCACGCTTTTTGTGGATGGAGCAGAGCAGGAGACCAAGGAAGGTGCACGCATCTTCAGATTCCGGGTGCCGATTACGGGAACGCACACGATCCGGGCAGTGTCCGGGGACTGCACCGATGAGATTACAGTGAGAAAAGTGGACACACCGAATCCGGATTACATTTTCAACAAGCAGGGCGACGTGGTCAACTGGTTTGACAAAGAGGATTTTAAAGCCGATCACTATTCGATTTCCGATACACTGGGGGAACTGGCGAAAAATGAGATGGCAAACGCCATTGTGCAGAGCCTGATGGCACAGGCTTCCGCAAGCCGCGGCGATGTGGCGGAGAGCGTGAAGGACAACCCGGCATTGCAGCGGATGATGCAGCGCATGACACTGGCAAGTCTCTTAAAGCAGGCGGGAGACGCTGTGAGCGAGGAGCAGATGAAAGCGTTAAACGACGCATTGCAGAAAATTCCAAAGAACTAAGGAATAGGAAGTAAGGAGCGCAGAGGGATGAAAAAAGCAGTACAGCAGATCATGCTTGGAACAGTAACGAAAAATGAAAAGCAGACGGCAGAGACGCTGCGGCGGATCAAGGCGGCAGGCTACGATGGAATCGAACTGAACGGTTTTATGGTGAAACCGACCTCTTTTCTGGTGCGGATGCTCACGAAGGCGGCGGGGATGCCGGTCGGAAAAGGCGGCAGCTATGACTGGAATGCCCTTGTAAAAGAAGCGGGACTTTGTGTGACGAGCATCCATGAAGATCTTGGAACGATCAGACGGGAGCCGGAGACGGTTGCAAAAGAGGCAGAAGCCTTCGGCACAAAATATGTTGTCATCACGGGAATGTACCGCTTTGATTACGCGGATAAAGCCGCGGTGCAGGGGCTGTGCCGGGATCTGAATACCTCCGGAAAAATTTTGAAAGAGGCGGGCATTGAGCTTTTGTACCACAATCATAACTGTGAATTTCTGCACGTTGAGCCGCAGAAAACGGCGTATGATCTGCTCCTTTCGGAGACAGATCCGGAATATGTCAACTTTGAGCTGGACTCCTACTGGCCGACGGAGGCGGGCGTGGACGCGCTCGCCCTGATGAAAAAACTGGACACGAGAATGAAGCTTTATCATATCAATGACCGCGGCACTCGCCTTTTGAAGCCTGCCATGACGCCGATCTTAAAATCGGACAGCATGGAGCTTGGCTGCGGTAATATGAATCTGGATGCACTCATTGCACAGGCAAAGAACGTGAATGTGGATGCCGTGATTTTAGAAAGCCATAAAAACTGGGTGGATAATTCTCCGCTGCGGTCGCTGGAGGTAAGCGCACAGTTTTTAAACGCACGGATCTGACAGAGCGGGAGATGGCAGAATAAGGATGGAAATGCAGATGGAAGAATTAAGAAAACAGTGGATCACTTCAGAAAAAGAATACCGGGAGGGCGAGGTTTTTGTATACCGGCAGAAATTTACGGCTTCACAGGTCAAAAAAGCTGTGTTTTACGGCACAGCCCTCGGCGTGTACGAAGCAGAATTAAACGGTACGAAGATCGGGAGCCAGATGTTTGCGCCGGGATTTTCCTACTATCCGAGACGTGTGCTCTATCAGACACACGAGGTTACGGAGCTGTTGCGGGAAGGGGAAAATACGCTGACGGTCTATCTCGGACAGGGGTGGTACTGCGGGCGTTTTCTCTGTGAAAATCAGACGCAGATATACGGAGAGCAGCCGGCGGTCGCATGGATTCTGGAACTGGAGGATGCGGCGGGAAGCAGGAGACTCGTCTCCGATGAGACGGTGGAGGAACTGGAATCCCCGTATGAATATGCCGGAGAGTACGATGGTGAGATTTATTTTGCAGACGGAAGAGAGAAAGTGACCGGTCATGCGGCTGCCTACACGAGGGAGACGCCGTTTGCACTGGAGCCGACGCTTACGGAGGTGCGTCTGCAGGATGAGATGCCGGTGAGAGAGGCAACGGTGCAGGGAGACGTGACGATCCTTGATTTCGGGCAAAACTTTGCCGGAATTGTAGAAATAGATCCTTCTTTTTTGACAAATGAGACAATTACGATCCGGCACGGGGAGATCTTAAATGCCGACGGCAGCCTGTACACCGCAAATCTGCGCAAAGCAAAAGCAACGATCGTCTACCATGCAGGCGCGGAGAAGAAAAAATACCGTCCGCGCTTTACCTATATGGGATTCCGTTACATGGAGCTTTCCGGTGCGGCATATCAGCCGGGGATGATCAGGGCATACGCACTTCATACAGAGATGGAGCGTACCGGATATTTTTCCTGCGAGAATCCGCTGGTGCAGAAACTCTATGAGAACCAGGTCTGGGGACAGAAATCCAACTATGTGGAAGTGCCGACCGACTGCCCGCAGCGGGATGAGCGCATGGGCTATACCGGGGACGGTCAGGTGTTTGCACTGACAGGGGCTTATAATTTTAATACGGATGCGTTCTGGAAAAATTTTCTACGGGATCTGGAGCTGGGGCAGCTTGACAACACCGAGGGATATGTGTGCGCCACGGTGCCGCAGACAGGACCTGCCGGGATCGGATTTATCAGCATGCTGGGCTGGGGCAATGCGGTCACGATTCTGCCGGAGATGATGTACCGTCAGTTCGGGGACGAGGAGGCACTGCCGCGCCAGTATGAGAGCATGAAGCTTTTTGTGGAGGCGGAGATCCGCAAGATGGGGAAGAAAAATCTCTGGATTGGTCCGTCCCTAGGCGACTGGCTTGCGATGGGAAAAGGAATCGCATGGCAGGCGATGCACAACAATCCGGTGTCAAACGCGTTCATCGTGCATGATTTAAAGGTCATCAGCGAGACGGCAGAACGGCTTGGAAAGCGAGAAGATGCGGCGCGGTACCGCAGACAGCTTGCCGCGACGACGGACGCTTATATCAAAAAATTCGTGAGTAAAAACGGAATCGTGGCGAAGGACTATCAGTCCGCTTACATCATGGCATTAAAATTTGTGCTGCCGGAGGGCGAACTGCGGGAAATGGTCAAGAAAAACTTTGTCGCCAACATTCGTAAAAACGGACTGCAGACAGGATTTTTTGCGACAGAGCATCTGCTGCCGCTTCTGGTGGAAGCGGGAGAGCAGAAACTTGCCTATGATGTATTACTGCAGGAGAACTGCCCGGGGTGGATGTACCAGGTGAAATGCGGTGCAACGACAACCTGGGAGCGCTGGGATGCCTTAAAGCCGGACGGAACTGTTAACGAGGAGAAAATGGCGGGCTCCGGTGAAAATATGGTATCCTTTAACCATTACGCATTCGGCAGTGTGGGGGAGTTTTACTATCAATATATCCTGGGAATCAGACCGGAAAAACCGGGCTTTGCAAAACTGCATTTTGCACCTTATCCGGACGAGCGCCTGGGAGGCGTATCCGGAAGCTATCTTTCCGTGGCAGGGAAGATCGAGAGCGCATGGCGGTACGAACCGGACGGCTGCCATATCCGGCTTGCAACGCCGGTGGAGGCGGTAGTGCTTCTTCCGGATGGAAGAAGTGAGAATGTGCCTGCCGGAACGTACGAGTGGACGGTGAAAAGACCATAGTGAAAAGATCGAATATGTAAAAAGTGCAGGATATGTAAAAAAAATCCGGAATCTGACTGAAAAAAGGCAAGAAAGGAAATTGACGGCGGCAAGGCATAGATGATAAAATCTCATGAGTTATACATGTAAAGGATGAAAATTATGTTTGCAAAAATCAATTTCCACGATGAATTCTACCAGAAATTAAAGCTTCTGGTGCTGCCGATCACGATGCAGCAGTTTATGCTGGCGCTAGTCAGCGCCACGGACGCCATTATGCTTGGGGCGGTCAGCCAGACCTCTCTGTCAGCGGTGTCTCTGGCAGGGCAGATCCAGTTTGTCTTAAATCTGTTTATCAGCGGTATCTCCGCCGGCTCCGGAATCATGGCAGCGCAGTATTGGGGGAAAAAGGACGCGGCTTCCATTGAGGAGGTCATGCCGATTGCACTGCGCACCAATCTCATATTCAGCGGTGCGTTCACCGTGTTTGCGGCGGTGGCACCCGAGGTGCTCATGCGCATTTTTACGTCCGATCCTGCGTTAATTGAGAGCGGAGCGGTCTATCTGCGCGCGGTGTCCCTGTCATATCTGCTGTGCGGTATTTCACAGATTTACCTGATTTTGCTGAAAAATACCGGCTATGCCACGGTCAGTTCACGGATCAGCTGTACAGCGGTCGTTGTGAATATTATCTGCAATGCGATCTTGATCTACGGGCTGTTGGGGCTTCCTGCGTTAGGAATACAGGGAGCGGCTTACGCGACGGTTGCCGCCCGTCTGGTGGAGCTCATCTGGAGTTACCTGGAGACGAAGCAGTCCGGGCGTGTGCAGATCATCTGGAAGAAAATGTTCCGTGCGGCGGATGCCGTTCTGACAAAAGATTTCTGGCGTTATACCACGCCGGTGCTCGGCGCGGCGCTTGTCTGGGGAATCGCCTATGTGTCCTACTCTGTGATTATGGGACATATGGGAAGCGACGCAGTGGCGGCGAATTCCATCACCACGATCGCCAAGAATATGTTATCGTGCCTGATCCGCGGCGTCAGCGGCGGTGCGGGCGTGCTGATCGGAAATCTGCTCGGTGCCGGAGAACTGGACAAGGCAAAAGTGTACGGCGGCAGACTGACGCGTATGGCAATCGTGGTCGGCATGACCACCGGCGGTCTTCTGATGCTGATCTCGCCTTTGATCGTGCGTTTTGCACCGCTCAGTGAGACGGCGGCGGAGTATCTGCAGTATATGCTGATCTTCTGCGGCTGCAATATCATGGCGCAGTCGGTCAACACGACAGTGCTGGACGGCATCTTCTGTGCTGGTGGGGATTCCAAGTTCGACATGAAGGGAAATCTTGGGGCAATGTGGTGCTTTTCCGTACCGTTTGGCTTCTTTGCGGCATTTGTGCTGAAATGGCCGGTCATGGTGGTGTACTGTATCGTGAACCTCGACGAGATTGTGAAGATTCCTGCAGTGTATTTACATTATAAAAAATATATCTGGGTGCGGAATATTACGGTACAGGAAGAAGCGTAACAAGGTGCTTTTAGCCCTCCGGGCAGGATGCGCACTTGCGCGAAGGAGAGACATGCCGCAGGCGACCGCGCTTGGTGCAAAAATGTGTCGTGGCATATTTTTTATTGCAGAAGACGTTTGTGAGAAAGCCTGGAGAAGGCTGGCGCGGGTCTACAGAGGAAAAATAGCTGCGTGAGACCCCAAAACCGCTTGATAAGAGAGAAAAAGAGGGATAAATCCATGGCTTTTGGGCACTGGAAGCAAAAAATACGCCGTGAGACCCGGAAATTGTAAAATTCCGGGTCTCACGGCGTATTTTGTAGGCTGTAGACCCGAGAACGCTCCAGCAGATAGAAAAAATGATCAAAATATTCCAGAAAACGGGTCTCACGGCGTATTTTATCGGCTGTAGACCCGAAGTTTCAGAATACAGAGCAGCCCGAATAAATACAACCATGGTACAGAAAGTTGCATGAATCCGCCGGGAGATTATGAAATGCAGAAAGACATTATTTATATTGTATGACTGTATGCAGATTTGACGAGCACCGTGAATCTCCGGGCGGGTTGCGTGGAAAGAATTCCTTGCAAAAGCGCGGGTGCTGTAATACCATAAATACATGATGGATTGCAGAAGGAGTAGCTTGTATGGGTGAAGATATAACGGTCAGAGAGAGCGGGATTTATTTATTAAACCGGGTCGAAGTGACGCTGAAAGATGACAGCAGGGCAGAGGGAATCCTGCAGAATATTGCGGCGGAGACGATCACTGTAGAGGGCAGGGAGATCATGCTTTCGGATGTGGCGGATATCCGGCTGGCAGGGGAACTGACAGATTATAATGTGATGCGTGATACCGGAATGATCGGGAATTTTACATTTGCGCCGGAAGCCTGCCGTGATGCTGCGGAACTGGAACTCATGCGGTATGGAGATTTTGCGTGTACCGTGTCCTGTCATCTGAAGCTTGCAGCCGGAAAGATCTGCGCGGATGACATCCGGCTGGTATCGCACACACACAAGGTATGCGTGGAAAAATTAAGCCAGACGGAAGCAATTTACCGTTTTTTTGATGGATCATTTTATTTTTCCCGAATGCACTCCGGACGAACGGCTTTATCGGGAACTGCTACGTCTCACAGAATTATGCGAAGATGGAGAACGCCGGACTGCCGCGCGGAAATATCATGTTTTCGCAGGATCAGATTGACTTTGGATTCAAACCGGGCAATATCTACGTGGTTTCCTACACTTGCGCCAAAGAACCTGGTGAGATGGTGCAGGAAGCGGTCAGTGTGACGCTGGAGAAGATGCACCCCTGTGCGGATTATGCGAAAGTGTGGATTGACGGGAACGGCGAGGTAAATACCGCAGAAGAGACGGTGCTGCAGACCGGCGATATCGCGCAGGTACGGTATGTGGGACTCATTACGGCTTACCGCACGGATAACGGTACCGGTTATATTTCCGGGGAATACTGGTTCCATGTCAACAATCTCACAGATGCCGGGGAGGCGTCGCAGCTGGTTCTGGGGCGCAGGGTTTCGTTTACGATCTAGCAGACCTTAAAGGGTAAGCTTTGCGCGGCGAAGGATGTCGCTCTGATCTCAGAGAAGACGGTCATTGCAGAGGAGAAGCAGGAAGAATCCAAACCGGAGAGACTGCGCGGTTATATCGTAAAATACATGATCAAGCAGCCGGTCAGTGCAGGGTTCGGTTTTATTGTACCGGAGGAAGAACTGGAAGCCCATCTGGAGGATAAGGAGGGAACCGTCTATTTCAGGCAGACAGACATTGATTGTGAGACGATGCCGAAGCTGAATACCAAAAGTTATTATTACGAGGTTATATATACCCCGTATATCCTGCATGGCAAGACATGCGCGAAGGATGTGAAGATCGGTGCCGGACATCCGTATCCGGAGAAAAAGTCGACCGCTCCGGTGGCGGTGACCGCAGTGACAAAAAAGATTGTTTCAAAGACACTGCCGCTTGCGGAATATCTGGAAGCGGAGGAGACGCGCTATGCGGGGGCTTCTCCGAAGCTTGGAATTATCTCCTTCTACAACGGGCATTATGCGCTGATCAGCGACTGCTATATCAATAAAAAGCTTGTGACAGATCAGGAGTATGCGCCGGACGGCGCGATTGCGATCTTCAATCCGGAGCTTGCACAGATCGAAACAGAAGAGGCGATAAAGACGGCAAAGCACTGCTATCTGGTAAAATATGTGCCGGGCGGCACAATGGTAAATGAAAAAAACGGCATGGAGCATCCGTCTATTGATCATAATTATCCGGTTCTGGTGGTGGCGTCCTTTGCGAAGAACCAGTATATCTGTCTTAAAATTGAGGCGGATGCATTGCAGGTGCGGAAAGTGGAGCAGGTAATGTCCACGCTTGGCACCGCCGTACCGGAACAGGTGGATTTTGATATTCCGGAGCTTTGCAACGGGGAAAGTGTGATCTTCGAGCTGACGGATTCCACAGCGGCTTACCACGTCATCGACAGCGTGGGGGATGATTTTTACCGTATAAATGCGCAGAAATTCAATGCGGAGTTGGGATAAGGAGTGTGGAAAAATGAACTATAAGCGGATTACAGATCTTCCAGGTGTGCGGATTGCACGCGAGGCGATGGTGGTTGGAGACGTGACGATCGGGGAGGACAGCTGTGTGCTGTTTTACTCCACCGTGCGCGGGGATGAGGGAACCATCACGATCGGAAGAGAGACAAACATTCAGGAAAGCTGTACGATTCATGCGAGCATTGAGGGCGATGTGGTGATCGGTGACAATGTGACCATCGGGCATCAGGCGATTATCCACGGATGCACGGTGGGCGACCGGACGCTGATTGGGATGGCCGCGACGATCCTGGACGGAGCGGAGATTGGCTGTGACTGTATCGTCGGGGCGGGAAGCCTTGTCACAAAGCACACCCGGGTGCCGGATGGATCGCTGGTGCTCGGAAGCCCGGCGAAGGTCGTGCGGCAGCTGACGGAAGCGGAGAAAAAAGACATTTACCGCAACAGCCGGGAATATGTGAAGGTGGCGCGCGAGATGCAGGAGCAGGGACTGCTCCCGTGACAGACGCAATAAGCATATCGTGCGTTGCTTTGATAAGTAATATTATAAGAAGACCACACCATGGGATTTCAGATGAAAATGCAGATGGACATTCGGTTCAAAAAATGTGGCATTTC
>OIWP01000879.1_pt1 | contig 41865 bp, 41 predicted proteins | sample 1587661 | NCBI WGS metagenome assembly OIWP01 (sample SAMEA3888899, study PRJEB22519) | human gut metagenome | biome: human gut; feature: human-associated habitat; material: faeces | place: Denmark | collected 2010 | reverse complement strand
CTTTTCTGGACGGACCAAGATCGCTGGATGCCATGCCGCCTTTTCCTTTTTCTCCATTCCGGTTTTCCCAGTTAATAGAACGGGACTGTCCGCTTTTCAGCTGGAAAATGTTTTGTAAACCACAATCAAACATCATATATTCCTCCTTTTGTTTTCTGTTGTTTTTTCTCTCATGGAAGCTTTTGATTTCTGCTTTTTTGTGTGTCTGCCTTTCCTGCCCTGCCGTCATTTTTCCATTTTTCCGGAATTTTGTTTCTTTCATCCTTTTGCCGGAAAGACTGCTTTAAAACAGATGCCATCTCGTGTCCGCTCTGCGGTGATTTTTCCCTTATGTGCCTTTACAATTGCAGCTGCCACGGAAAGGCCGATTCCATAGCCGCCGCTTTCCCCTGGCCCGCGACGCATCCGCACGGTAGAAGCGGTCAAAGAGGCGGTTGAGATCACCTTTCGGCAGGGTATCGCAGGTATTCTGCACCGAAAATTCTGCTTTTTTGCCGTTTCTTCGCCAGAAAATGTGGATTTTTCCACCATCCGGAGTGTATTTAACGGCGTTATCCACAAGAAGAGAAACGAGCTGGTGAATTCTTGCGGCATCCCCTTCCATATGGAGTTCTTCTGCAATATCGCTCTGCAGCGCGATCCTGCCCGGAGGGCTTTTTGAATTTACAGGAAAATTCAAAAACATCCGGCCGGCACTTTTGCATGGGTGCTCGCAGCCGGATGTTCGGTTTGCATTCATTTTCTTTTTTTCTCTGCCCGTCTCCGCAGCAGCTCTTTTGCGCCTGCATACAACAGAAAATATACCGTCAGAATCATAACAACTACAATCCTGTTATCTTTCAGGCTGAAAAAAGAGGTCACATTGACTGCCGCCAGAAACAGCAGCAGTGACACACTGAGATCAATTTTTTCTTTTCTGTCGGCCAGCACCATTCCTGCGGCCGCCAGAACCAGAAGAACGGCAATTCTTGCAATCAGATTTGCCATTTTGACGCCTCCTTACTGTTTCCGGAAGGTAATTTCCCCGGTTTTATCATCCATACCATCGACGATGGCAAGAGATTCCAGATGAATGCCGCGGTCACGCAGCAGTTTTCCTCCGATCTGGAACCCTTTTTCGATGACAACGCCTGCTCCTACGAGCTCTGCACCGGAATCCTGTACCAGGGTTGCCAGTCCTTCCAGCGCTTTTCCGTTTGCCAGGAAATCATCGATCAGGAGAACTTTGTCTCCTTTTCCCAGAAATTCTTTGGAAACAATGATATCATAAACTCTTCCATGGGTGAAAGATTCTACTTTTGTGGTATAAACATCTCCGGCGATATTTTTGGTCTGTGTTTTCTTTGCAAACACAACCGGAACATTAAAAATTTCAGCCACAACACAGGCAATTCCGATTCCAGATGCCTCGATGGTCAGGATTTTCGTGATCTCCTCTCCCGCAAAACGACGCTGAAACTCTTTTCCGATTTCCCGGAACAGATTGACGTCCATCTGATGATTTAAAAAGCTGTCCACCTTCAGGACATTTCCCTCGCGTACTTTTCCGTCTTTGCGGATTCTGTCTTCCAATAACTGCATTTTTTTGAAGCCTCCCGAATTTTTATTATACCCATTGTACTTACTTCTCACTGGAAATGCAAGTCCAAATCCATCAAATTTCGCACTGTCTCAAATTTTATTCATGGCAGCCGCCGGTGTCTCTGCATCAGAGATCCTCTTTCCGGTCCAGATCCTTTAATTCCCACGCGGCTTCGACCCGGAACGGAATTACCGATTCCCAGTGCCGTTTCAGCACCTTTTTTCCGCCGCAGTCGCCGGAAAGTTCTTTTAGTTCTGAAAAATAAGGTTTTGAGAACCACGCCGGATTGCCGCTCTCGCCGCCGCAGAAAACGCAGCCAAGTGGAGCCTTCTGCATCTCCATGGATTCCAGAAAGCGCTCCGCCGTCTCTTCCTTCAGGTACGGCTGATCCGCCGCAAAACACGCACAGGCATCGGCATTTTGCTTCTCCGCCGCCTCGATTCCCGCGCGGATTGTATAGGAAATTCCTTTTTCGCTGTCCGGCGAAAACATCGTCTGCAGACGCCCGGCTTTTACCAGCGGCGCAAGCTCCTCCAGAATCCTTTCATACTGCGTCACAACCAGCAGTTCCCAGTTCTCATGCCTTCCGGCAATTTGGGCCAGCCGGTCCAGCAGATGGCGATACACCGCCTTTCCATCCAGCGGATAGAGCAGCTTATTTTCCCCGAACCGTCTGCTGTTCCCGGCTGCCAGATAAAGTATCGTTACTCGCATTCTTTTTCCGCAATTCCCATTGCAATCTGCTCGCTCGTGATCGGCAGTTCGCGGAACCACAGACCCGTCGCATTGTAGATTGCATGTGCCAGCGCCGGAGCCGGTGTGTTGATGACGATCTCGCCGATCGATTTTGCACCGAACGGACCGGTCGGCTCGTAGCTGCTCCGAAACTCGACGCGCAGCTTGCCCATATCGAGGCGGGTCGGCACTTTATACTGCATAAACGAATTATTGATCATCTGACCCTTGTCCGTGTACTGGATATTTTCAAACAGCGTCATGCCGATGCCCTGCACCAGACCGCCCTCGACCTGTACGCGCGCAAGGTTCGGGTTGATGACGGTTCCGCAGTCGACAACGGCGGCATAATCGAGAATCTTGACCTCGCCGGTCTCTTTATCCAGCTCGATCTCGACCGCACCAGCCATATAAGGCGGCGGCGATACCGGTGAGCAGTTGCTTTCCGTCGCTTCCAGCGCGATGCCGTTATTGCACATGGCCGCTGTTGCGATTTCTTCCATCGTCATGCTGCTTCCGCTCTTTTCATGCACGACGCCGGTACCGGTAAATTCTGTCTCATCTTCCGGCACGTTCATCCGCTCTGCCGCCAGGGCACAGATTCGTTTCCGAAGCGTCATGCAGGCTTTTTCCACCGCTTTTCCGGTAATATACGTCGTACTCGATGCATAGGAACCGGAGTCATACGGGGACGTATCGGTATCTGCGCCGACAACGGTAATGTCATCCACATCACACTCCAGACACTCTGCCGCCATCTGGGACAGAATCGTATCGCAGCCGGTTCCCATATCGGCCGCTGCGATCAGCATCGTATAGCCGCCGTCGTCGTTGACTTTGATCGTTGCCGATCCGACATCGAGATTGGAAATACAGGAACCCTGCATCGCCATCGCAATGCCGACGCTGCGCACCTTTCCATCTCCCATATCACGGCACGGATATTTCTCATCCCAGCCGATCATCTCTTTCGCACGCTCCACGCACTGGTCAAGCGCACAGCTGTTTGCCGTTTCGCCATAGTAAGCCGGCATGAACTGTCCCTCACGGACCATGTTCTGCTCCCGGATCCGGATCGGATCGATGCCAAGACGCGCTGCCATCTCACTGACAGCAGATTCTACGGCAAAGATACCCTGCGTCGCACCGTATCCGCGGTAAGCACCGGCTGACATTACGTTGGAATACACAACATCATACGCAAACCGGTAAGCCTCAAGAGATCCATACATCGGAATCGATTTGTGGCCGGAAAGGCCGACCGTTGTCGGTCCATGCTCGCCGTATGCACCCGTGTTGGAAAGTGTATACAGATCGATCGCACGGATTCTTCCATCCTTCATCGCACCGAGGCGGATCGTTACTTCCATCTCATGGCGCGGTGTGGATGCTGTCTGGGACTCTTCTCTCGTAAAGATCATTTTCGACGGTTTTCCGGTTTTCCAGGTTACAAACGCCGGGAAAATTTCGGCAACCACCGTCTGCTTCGCTCCGAATCCGCCGCCGATTCTCGGCTTGGAAACACGGATCTTCGATTTCGGAATGCCGAGTGCATTGGACAGAATGCGGCGCGCATGGTAAACGATCTGGGTCGAGCTCAGCACATTCAGCCGTCCGTAGGTATCCATAAAGCAGTATGTCCGGAACGTCTCCATCATCGCCTGCTGGGCTGCGCGTACATGATACGTATGCTCTACGACCTCATCGCACTCTGCGAGCACGGCTTCCACATCTCCGTTGTGATCTTCCGCACTTGCACAGAGATTTCTCTGATTGTCCGCACCGACCGGACAGAGCGATTTCCAGCTTTCCTCCGGATGCACCAGCAGTTCATTATCCTTGGACTGATGAAAATCCAGAATGGCCGGAAGCACTTCGTACTCTACTTTCAGGAGCTTCCGCGCACGGTCCACGCATTTTTCATCTTTTCCGGCAATAATCGCCACCGGATCTCCCACGTAGCGCACATGCTGATCGAGGATCAGACGGTCATACGGGCTTGGTTCCGGGTAGGTCTGTCCTGCCATTGTAAAACGCTGTTTCGGCACATCCTCCCAGGTATAAATCGCCTCAATGCCCGGAACACGCTCTGCTGCCGTCTTTTTCACGGATTTTACGATTGCATTGGCATGCGGACTCCGCAGTACCTTGACAATCAGACAATCCTTCGGCGCCAGATCATCTACATAAACCGGCTTTCCGGTTACCAGCGCGAGGGCATCCTTTTTGATCACCGGCTTATTCACACTGCAGAGCTGATCGGTTCTTCCCGACCAGTCCGGTTCATAGATATGATTTTCTCTGCTCATGACGCACCTCCCTGCTGCTTTTTCCAGGCAAGGAAATTCAAAATTCCCCGAAGCTGTCCTTCATATCCGGAACAGCGGCAGAGATTTCCCGCCAGATATTCTTTAATTTCTTCCTCACTCGGATCCGGATTTTCCCGGAACAGCGCAATCGCATTCATAATCATCCCCGGATTGCAGAACCCGCACTGCTCGGCGCCCTGTCCGGCAATAAAGGAACCAAATTCTTCTGCTTCCTTCTGCAGGCCTTCCAGCGTATCCACCTTACATCCATTCGCCCGCGCCGCAAGCACCGAACACGACAGCACCGGTTTTCCCTCCAGAAAAACCGTACACAGCCCGCAGTTCGACGTCTCACAGCCGCGCTTCACACTGTAGCATCCCTGGCTTCTCACAAAATCGATCAGGAGCATGTCTGCATCAATTTCCGCTTCCATCTTCTTTCCATTTAAGATCATCGAAATCTTCATCACTGCTCCTCCTTCTTCTGAATTTCTTCCATACATCTGCGCAGCAGCACCCGTCCCAGATGATGACGATACTCTGCACTTCCGCGCATATTACTGCCATACGTAAGCTGATCAGAAATCTCTGAAGCCGCCGCCTTCAGCTCCTCCGCAGATGCCTTTCCAGCCGCCAGCTTTTCCGCCAGCTCTTCCGGAAGCTCTACACGTGCCGCCTTCGCCGGTCTTGCCCCAAGCACCGCACATCCTTTTCCGTCTTCCACCCGCACCGCACACGTCAGCACCGGGAAATCCGTTCTGGAATTTCGATGACTCTGATAAACCGTAACACCCTCATGCTTCTTCACAATCAGCCTCACCAGCACATCCCTGTCTCTCTTTGAACAGGCAAACTCCGCCAGCGGCATCCGTCCCGCATGAACCAGCTCCACCTCCGTATCCAGCGCCAGAAACAGCGTCAGCACATCCGAAAATCCAAATCTGCCGAAAATACTGCCTCCCACCGTAGCCAGATTCCGGAACTGCACCCCGACAATACTCCGCACACTCTCCCGTGCCGCACCGTCGGTATAAGCATTCAGCCCCTCATGCTCCTCCAGCTGCCGCAGCGTCACCATACATCCAATCGAAAACTCCTCCTCGGACTCTTCAATCTGATCCAGTCCCAGCCCGGACAAATCAATCGCCGTCTGCACTTGCCTCTGCCCCATCTTCGTCCAGAGCATCCCGCCCAGGATACAGGCACTTCTCTTCTGATTCAGCTCATACGCCTCCTCCAGAGACCCCACCCGGACATAATCCTTAATCTTAATCATACTTACCCTATATCCTCCATTTTTACTCAATATAGAAGCCCATATATTTGATATTATACCCGACCTGCTCCCCCCTTTCAACTTTTTTCTATTTTTTTCAAAAAAACCCTTGCATTTTCCCTCCACATCCAGTATAATCATTCAATGTCGGAAGTCATTCTGACACAAAACAAAATACATGGACGGATTCCCGAGTGGCCAAAGGGGACAGACTGTAAATCTGCTGCAAATTGCTTCGATGGTTCGAATCCATCTCCGTCCATATGCCGCAGTGGCGGAACTGGCAGACGCCCGGGACTTAAAATCCCGTGGGTAGTGATACCCGTACCGGTTCGATTCCGGTCTGCGGCACGATTAGAAAGTCTCAAACCCTTGATTTTGTAGGGTTTGGGACTTTTTGTTTTGGTAAAAATGTGAAAAATGTGAGAATTTAAGAATGATAATTTGTTAACAACTTCAGACTTTTTTTCTTGTATTCCGGAATATTTTGCTATATACTGTGATGAAAGACATCGAAAGGCGGTCAGACCAAAATTGGACGTAATAAAGACATTTGGAAATTATGTGGAAAAATGGTGTGAGGGGCACCCGGAAAGAGCACGTTGGCTTCTGAAAACAGGCTGGGAGGCAGAAAACCTGAAATTTACCGTGGCACCATCGAAGCGAATGAATCCATCAGATCAATATCTTGCAAAGTTAATGATGAATGTCATGCTGCAGCCATTAAAACATCCGGAAAGTTCTGTTTTGGTAAGTGTATTCACTCCATGTGAGCTGATACAGGAGGCAGGATTATATCCATATAATGTGGAAAGCTTTTCTTGTTATCTGACTGCATCTCAGGCAGAGCGTGCATTTCTTCAGAATGCAGAAGACTCAGGGCTTTCAGAGACTCTCTGCAGTTATCACAAAACGTTTATTGGAGCAGCAGAGAAAGGGCTTCTGCCAAAACCGAAATGCATTGTATATACGAACCTTGCATGCGATGCAAATCTTCTTACTTTTCACAGATTGGCAGAATTTTATCATGTGCCGGTCTTTTCGATTGATGTGCCATCCAGACAGACAGCGTCAAATGTAGCTTATGTAGCGGCACAGCTGAGGGCTTTAAAGAGATTTCTTGAACAAACGACAGGCAGATTAATTGATGAAGATCTGCTGGCTGAGAGAGTTGCGAGAGGTCGGGAAACACTGGAAGAATTCGAAAAATTTCAAAGTGCAAGGGCGGATCGTTTTATTCCTTCTGATTTGGTATCGCCACTGTATAGTGGGATGACCAATAACATCCTTCTTGGTACGGAAGAAGAAAAGTTATATACAGAGAAATTACTTAAAGATATAAAGAATGCACCGCCTAAAAAAGGAAAACACATTTACTGGATGCATACCATTCCATTTTGGTCTGATGCAGTGAAAGAAGCGCTTCTTCTGAATGACAGTGCACAGATCGTAGGGTGTGAACTGTCTCAGGTTGCGGATCTGTCCGTTCATTCTGAAGACCCATACGAAGAAATGGCGATGCGACTGGTATATCATGCGCTTAATGGACCAATCTCACGTCGAATTGAGGCAGGTATCCATCATGCGAAACAGGCAGGCGCAGATGGTGCAGTCTGGTTTAATCACTGGGGTTGCAAACATACCCTTGGCGGTTCAAGAATTGCCAAAAAGCGATTTGAGGAAGCTGGTATACCTATGCTGATCCTGGATGGGGATGGTTGTGACCGTAGTCATGGAGGAGAAGGCCAGACATCGACCAGATTGGGAGCCTTCCTGGAAATGCTGGGGGATTTTGATCATGAGTAAGACATATTATGTATGTAAGTATACACCAGTAGAACTTCTGAGGGCGCTGGGTGGAGACTGTGAAATATTGAATGAAATGCCGGAAGGTTTTGACAGGGCAGAGCAGGTGGCACATCCTAATATCTGTGGATTTGGCAAATCGGTTCTGGAAGAAGTACTGGCGGGAAATATTAAAGAACTGGTACTTGTAAATTGCTGCGATACAATTCGTAGTGTTTATGATATACTAAAAGATAGCGGACAGATGGATTTTCTGTATATGATCGATATGCTTCACTGTGATATAGAATGCAGTCGGGAGCGTACTGCAGCCCAGTTAAAGGAACTTGCAGAGACTTATGGGGCATATAAAGAAAAATCTTTTGATAAGAAGGTTTTTCTTGAAGCATTTCAGCCGAAAGAGAGAATACAAAAGCCTCATCTTGCTGTTTTGGGCGCACGTATGGGACAGGAATTATTTCAAATGACAGAGGCTGCCATGCCTCTTCCTGTTGTGAATGAGACCTGTGTATATAATCGTTCTGTTGGTGAAAATTTACCGACAGAGGAAATGGATTTTGACACACTGATGGAATGGTATGCAGGAGAACTGCTTCACCAGATACCGTGTATGCGAATGATGGATCATGCAGGTCGTAAAGTATTGTATCAGGATCCAAGCCTGAAAGGAATCATTTATCATACGGTTAAATTCTGTGATTTTTACAGTTTTGAATATGCAGATATTAAGGGACATACAGATGTTCCATTGCTCAAGATTGAGTCGGATTTTACACTGCAGAGCAGTGGACAGTTGAGTACCAGGCTGGAGGCATTTGCAGAAAGCCTTGGGATTCAGGATGAAACAAAAAAGGAGAAAGTCATGGGAAAAGGATACTATGCCGGGATCGATAGTGGATCAACAAGTACAGATGTGGTGATCCTGGATAAAAACAGAGAAATCATTTCCAGCGTGATCATGCCAACAGGGGCAGGGGCAGCCAATGGTGCGGAGCGAGCGCTTGAGGAAGCACTGAAACAGGCAAAGTTAAATCGAGAGGATCTGGATGCAGTGGTAACTACCGGTTATGGAAGAACTGCAATCTCTGATGGAGATAAGAGTATCACAGAGATTACATGTCATGCAAGGGGTGCTCATTTTCTGGATCCGCGTGTACGTACAGTTGTGGACATCGGAGGTCAGGACAGCAAAGTGATTCGACTGAACGAAGATGGATCTGTGAAGAATTTTGTTATGAATGATAAATGTGCGGCAGGTACAGGAAGATTTCTGGAGATGATGGCGAAGACAATGGAAATGAGCTTGGATGAACTGAGCCAGGTGGGACTTTCCTATCAGGAAGACATTACAATTTCCAGTATGTGTACGGTTTTTGCAGAATCAGAGGTGGTTTCGCTGATTGCTCAGAATAAACATACAGATGATATCGTACATGGATTGAATAAAGCAGTTGCGGCCAAAACTGCATCTCTGGTTAAACGTGTGGGTGGAGAGGAAGCATATATGATGACTGGTGGTGTAGCGCAGAACAAAGGTCTTGTAAAGACTCTTGAAGAAAGACTTGGCACCAGTCTGGTGATCAGTCCAAAATCTCAGCTTTGCGGTGCACTGGGAGCGGCATTGTTTGCAGCAGATATGTAACCTGATTTAATTGATCGTGGATAGATAAAAGGGGAGGAAAGGAAGTTGGCTGATTCCAATATTACAAAAAGTGCACTTGCATCAGCACTGAAGGAACTGATGGAAACGACACCTTTTGCAAAGATTACTGTTTCAGATATCTGTGCAAAATGTAATATGAACCGAAAAAGTTTCTATTATCATTTCAAAGACAAATTTGATCTGGTGAACTGGATTTATGATGTGGAATATCTGAGTCATGTGCAGATTGGAGAAAATCTGATCGGATGGGACAGTGTACTTCATCTTTGTGATTATTTTTATGAAAATAAAGATTTTTACAGGAAGGTAATGAAAGTAGAAGATCAGAATTCTTTTATTAATCATTTCAGGGATATTGTGAGTCCCCTTATGGAAGAAGATATCCGTGAAATTCTTGGAGAAAAAACAGATGCGGAATTTTATGTGAATTTTTTCTGTGATGCAGTAATCTGTGCATTTGGCCGATGGATCTCGCAGAAAGAACCGCTGCCGCCAAAAGAATTTGTGAATATGATGAAATCCTGCATCAAGGTTGTTGCAATAACACAGGAAAGAATGGAGAACGAATAATAAAAAGCAGTTTCACAGGATTTACCAGAAAATATCATGGTAATCTTTTGTGAGACTGCTTTTTTCTTATGATTCCTGATCCATCGAGAATGATTCCTTCAGGATATCTCTGAGAGATTCATTAAAAATATTGTGCTCCAGAGGATTTCCATCGCTGCCAATATTGTAGATGCTTCCATCTGGTTTAAAACCAATTATGCTTGAAGGTGGTGAAATAATATTTCCGATCCGTTCGATATCATAAAACAGATCAATAGGAATGGTACGGTATTTCTGGGCAACACGGGCACCAACCACTGCCTTGTAGACATTTTCTCTGACGGATGCGCTGCAACCGGGATCGGCAAGGACTGCGACAAACGGGCAATGCATTTCTTCAGCGAAGCGGGCATAGGAACCGGACAGGATCTCATCGCTTTCAGTATCTGTATACATCCGATAGATGGAATACAGAAGACGGTGATCTCGTAGTACAAGGCAGGCAGTATCTGTATTGTCATCATATGCAACTCCGATCAGCATATTATTCAGAGATTCTGCAACTTTTGCAAAGTCTTCTGTTACAGCGGCAGAATTACATAACAGAATCATAGCACAGTCCGGATTATGCTCTATAAGAGGAAGAAGTTTTTCCGGATCTCCATCAGTGTAAAGACAATAAACATAGATTCCAAGTTTTTTACCCTGGTCAAAGATGGCCTGATAACGGGAGTGCAGATCTGCGTAGGAAGAATCAATATTTAAGAAAAAAAGCCACGGGACATTGATATTTTCGGTTCGCTTGATTTTACGGACGATATGTGCTCCCTGTGTGCAGCCGTTATATCCAAGATTCATGCCAAATTCGATCAGTTTTTCCTTGTCCATATGTCGGAGAGTATCTTCTATAAGTGGATAGTAGGGACTGTTGTCGTTATTCAGCATAGCTCTTGCCATTTCAAAAAACTCCTGCTGAAAACGTCCCTTGGAAAAATGAAGAGCCATATCCACAAGATTTCTGGTACAACGTTCTGGTGATTCATCAACATCTTTTAAGGCAGTTCTAACGAATGTTTTTATAATAATACGAGAAGTTTTTGCTGTCATTTGTCATCCCTTCAATATATAAGAATATACAAAAAAATACAGACGGAAAAAATACATTGACCGTCTGTATTTTATCTACTTCTCATTTAAACACAAAGTATTTTTGTGTGCAATAGACACTATAGTTAACGTGTCCAAAAATATGTCAGCAATAGGTGTTTAACCTTTGACAGCACCTGCAGAAACACCTTCTACGATAAATTTGGAAAGAAGGATGTAAACGATGATAACCGGGAAAATGGAGAATGCAATCATTACATAAACCTGTCCCATATCGAACTTCAGGAAGTCTGCGCTACGAAGCTGTGCAATCAGTACCGGAAGTGTTTTCTTCTTGTCCGAATGAAGTACCAGTGCAGGGATAAAATAGTTATTCCAGCTCTGTACGAATGTGAAGATGGCCTGAACTGCGATGGCCGGTTTCATAAGCGGGAACACGATTCGATTAAAGGTTTTGAATTCACCGGAACCGTCAATACGAGCCGCTTCTACAAGTTCCAGAGGAAGGTTGCTTTCCATATACTGTTTCATATAGAAGAAAGTAACCGGAGCTGCGATGCTCGGAACGATCAGTGGAATAAAGGAATCGTCCAGATGCATCTTACCAAGCAGCTGCAGGAAACCGAGTGCAGTTACCTGCGTAGGAATCATCATGACTGCAAGGATAAAAGTGAACATAAATTTTTTGCCTTTAAAATCATATGCGTGGATGGCATATGCAGTCATGGTGGAGAAATAGGTACATAAAACAGCAGAACAGGTAGCAATGAAAATACTGTTGAACATACCATTCCATATCGGAAGTGTTCCGGCAAGCAGGCTCTTCCAGTTTTTGATAAGAAATCCACCAGGGATCGCTGTGAAACCTTTTTTCAGTGCACCGTTTGATCTGGTTGCATTGATAAACAGTACATAAAACCAGAACAGGCAGAAGAAGGAGATAATGATCAGTACTATATAAGCAAGAGTACGCTGACCTTTCATGCTCATTCCTTTTTTGGTTTTTTGGTCTTTTTCATTCATCCTTCTCACCTCCCGTCATTCGTCTTGTTAAAGCGGAATACAATCAGACTGAGCACGCCAGTAATGATGAACAGGAATACGGATAATGCACCGCCCATTCCATAGTTCTTGCTGAACAGATGCTTGTTCAGATACATGATCAGTGTCATAGTGGAACGCATTGGATCACCGGTTCCGTTTGTCAGGATCTGAGGTACATCGAACATCTGCATACCACCGATCAGAGATGTGATCATAACATAGATCAGAATCGGACGAAGAAGCGGAAGAGTGATCTTTCTGAAAATCTGTGAAGCAGTGGCTCCATCTACTTCGGCTGCCTCATAAAGTGATGGATCAATACCCATCATGCCGGCCATAAGAAGGATTGTCGTATTACCAAACCACATAAGGAAGTTCAGGACTGCAACAAGCGTTCTGGCACTCCAGGCATGACTGAAGAAGGAGTAAGCTTGTTTCAGTATTCCTGCCTGTATCAGCATTGCATTGATCGGGCCGCCGTCTGCAAATAATGTAAAGAACAACATTGCAAAAGCAGATGCCATGATCAGGTTTGGAAGGTAAATTACGGTCTTAAAAAATCTCTGGCCTTTAAGTCGAAGACTTGGATTGGAGAACCATGCTGCAAGGAGCAGAGAGACCAGGATCTGAGGAACAAATCCCATAACCCACATGATCATTGTGTTTTTAAAATAGATCCAGATCTCTCCACCCTCGAAGAGTTTGACATAATTGGCAAAGCCTACAAAGTTCGGTCCAATCTGCGTCAATCCAGATCTGTAGTTTTCAAAGAAGCTGTTATAAACTGTACTAATAAGCGGAATGAGCTGGAATATGAGATATACTACTACAAACGGTATCAGGAAGATATATCCCCATTTGTTATAGCTGACCGCTTTATGGTTATTATTCTTTGCCATTATCTTCCTCCATAATCGAAAGTGTGCCTGCCTGATGGTCAGGCAGGCACATCTTTTTACTCAATAATTATTCAACAGAATCTGTCTGCTTTGATTAGTAAGAAAGTTCTGGATATTTTTCTACAACTGCTTTGTAGAACAGGTCGAGAGCTTCATCATATGTTGCGTTGCCTTCGAAGTAGTTCTTCATAGCGTTCTGGAATTCTTCGTTGCAGCCCTGATCGTAGATGCTCATATTGCTGAGGTCGATCTTGTCTGCACCGGCACAGAACATTGCCAGTGGGTTCTGTCCGCCAAGAACAGCATCGCCGTAGCTTTCGTCTGCTGCCATTTCTTCCATAGCCGGTTTGTTGTTTACGAAGTCATTATCAGCTGTAACGATTTCTTTCATAACGTCAACGTTAGTTGTCATAGTTTTCATGATATCAGCAACCAGTGTCGGGTTATCTGTTCCTGTAGCTGCTGTGATCCATGTTCCGCCCCAGTAGAAGCCCTGTGGTCCTTCTGTTGCAGCCCATCCGCCGTCTTTACCAACAGAACCATCCTGATCAGCACTCATAGAGAAGTCGATGAACCATGCTGGTCCGAAGTATGCAAATACGTTACTGTCTTTGAAGAAGCCTTTGCTCCAGTCATCACTCCAAAGTTCGTATGTAGCAGTTTCACCTGCGTCAACCATTTCCTTGGACATATCAACCCAGTTCTTGATGTTGTCATCAACTGTGATCTTTCCATCAACTACCCACGGAGTAGATACGTTGTTGGAGAATACACGGTAACTGTCGTTTACAGTAGAGGTCATCTGATAACCTTTTTCTTTCAGTTCTTCAGCTGTTGCTTTGAAGGTATCCCAGTCAGCAACTTTCTTCTGAACTTCTGCCGGATCATCTGTTCCGAATACTTCTTTGGCGATATCTCTTCTGTAGATCATGGTTCCAGGGCAGCCCTGCCAGGAAAGACCTTTCAGATTTCCATCAGCATCTGTCATAACATCTTTTGTATACTGATACTGATCAGCAACTTCGTCTTCTGTGATTCCGAGATCAGCTACCGGCATTGTGTAATCGGTATTTACATATTTCAGTGCGTAGTCAGCTTCTACCAGGAAGAGGTCAATCTTGTCATCTGCTGATGCATCAGCCTGTTTCAGAAGTGTTTCGTCTAGGTTATTCTGATATGCATTGTCATCAGATGGAGTGATGTTCCATACAACATCTACATCACCGATCTTGCCATGAGTTCCATCTACTTCTTCGTATCCCGGGTAATGATCGGTCAGACGGGATTTGAATTCTTCATTCCAGCAGTAAATGTTTAAAACTTTACCTTCATCGGAACCTGCGTCATCAGCCCATACCGGAACTGCTGCCAGACCTGCAAGCATAGCTGCTGTTAATGTGACTGCCATAATCTTTCTCTTCATGTTGTTACCTCCCTGTGATTAATAGTTTTTGTTTTATATTTTTTCCATATTTAATTTTCTATTTTGCCAGATTTCTGACTGATGCTCCTGGGAAGAGTGTTCCATCTACGGTGAACTTATCGATGATCGTAGCTTTTGGATTCTCAATCAGATCAATCAGTTTCTGTGCGGCAAGCCGTCCGATCGTTTCTGTGTCCTGACACAAAGTTGTCAGCCGGGGCTCCAGGATGCGTGCAAAAGTGAGTCCGTCATATCCTGCAATGGAGATATCGTCCGGTATCCGGAGCCCACGTTCATGGATCTCGTTGATACCGCCCAGAGCAGAAAAATCATCCGGATATAGAATGCAGGTGGGTGGATCTTTCAGATCAAGAAGTTCTGAAGTTGCCATCGCTGCCGCTTCCGCATCGCGATAGGGGATGACCGGCATATATTCATCAGGTACATCAATCCGTTTTTTCTGGAGAGTTCTGTAAAAACTTCCGAGTCGGCTTCGCGTAACGGAGGAATCTTCTCCGTGAATATAGGCGATCTTTCTGTGCCCCCGTTTCAGAATATAGGAGACGAGATCTTCCATTCCCTGAATATTGTTGGAAACAACAGCAATTCTTCCATCGAATACATGATCAATCGTGACCACTGGAATCTCGGATTGTACCAGCTGTTGAACTTCTTCGGTAAAAAAGTTGATACAGGCGATCACAACTCCATCGACTCCTCTGTAACGACAGTGTTCATAATAATTGAGACGCTGTCCGGAGAGATTACCACTGGTGAAAGTGATATCGTATCCTTTGGATTCAGCAGTTCGCTTAAAACTTTCGAGTACATGATTGAAGTAATCATGAGTAAGACCACTCATGGCTTCGTCTACAAAGAGTACGCCAAGATTGTAACTTCGTTTGGTTTTTAATGCTCGTGCTGAAGAATTTGGAAGATATCCCATTTCTGATGCAGTTTTTAAAATAAGCTGCCGGGTTTCTTCGCTGATATCCGGATAACCATTCAGAGCTTTGCTGACACTTGCAACTGATACGTTACACTGTTTTGCAATGTCTTTCATGGATACCATATACATGTCCAGCCTTTTCTGTTTTTTGTTCCTAAATCGTTTTCGCAAGCTCATCGTACATTGTTTTCGGACAATTTTCAAGATATTTTTGTAATATTTGTATAATTTATCCCTGTTGCACAAAAAAGAATTTATAATAATTTATCAATTTCACAAAAAATGTGTTATGTTTTAACGAAAATTTTCGCTAAAGTTTCGCGAAAACAGGAATTGTAATTGTGAGATATTTTAACGTGTAAAAATATAGTTGATTTTTTGAATAAACTGAATTATACTGAGGTCAATCCAATCTAATCTATATTATAGCTATAAAAATTCTAAACTTATTCGTTTTCGCAAATCTGTTTTCAGTCTTTAATTCGTGATCGCTTACCCGTATTTATATATTTTAATATTTAGTAATTTAATTGTTTTCTCTTTCAAGGAGGTTCTTCAATGAAATATGGATATTTTGACGACAAAGCCAAAGAATATGTAATCACTACACCACATACACCATTGCCGTGGATCAATTATCTGGGAAGTAATGACTTTTTCTCACTGATCTCCAATACCTGTGGTGGATACAGTTTCTATAAAGATGCGAAACTGATGCGAATCACGAGATACCGTTACAATAATATTCCGGTAGACTCTAACGGAAAGTACTATTACATTAATGATGATGGTGTGATCTGGAACCCGGGAACCATGCCATCCATGACAGAGACAGATACATATGAATGTCGCCATGGACTGGGCTACAGTCGTTTCCATTCTTCTAAGAATAAACTGGAAGCAGATCTTCTGGCATTTGTACCATCGGATGCAGCCTGTGAGATTAACTGCCTGAAGCTGAAGAATAATTCTGATTCCGAAAAAAATATCTCTCTGTTTTCGTATGTGGAATTCTGTTTGTGGAATGCAGTTGATGACGGATCCAACTTCCAGAGAAACTTAAGTATCGGCGAAGTGGAAGTGCAGGGAAGCACAATTTATCATAAAACAGAATACAGAGAAAGAAGAAGACATTACAGCTTCTTTACTGTTAATACTCCGGTTCACAATTTTGATACAAGCAGAGATGCTTTTCTCGGCGCTGGTAATGGAAATGCTTTTCCGGAAGCTGTACGTAAGAAAAAATGCAGCAATTCCATAGCAAGTGGATGGTATCCTATCGCAGCACATCAGATCGATATCAAACTGGCACCAGGTGAAGAAAAAGAATTTGTATTTGTGCTGGGATATTGTGAGAACCCGGCAGATGATAAATGGGAAGCACCGGGAATCATCAATAAGACACCGGCAAAAGCCCTGATCGAACGCTTTAATACAATGGATAAGGCTATGGCGGCTTTTGCAAAACTGAATGATTACTGGGAGAATCTGCTGGCACGTTTTGCAGTATCCAGTGAAAATGAACACATCGACCGTATGGCAAATATCTGGAATCAGTACCAGTGTATGGTTACGTTCAATATGTCCAGATCTGCATCCTATTATGAGTCTGGAACAGGCCGTGGTATGGGATTCCGTGATTCCTGTCAGGATCTTCTGGGATTTGTACATCTGATTCCTGAGCGTGCAAGAGAGAGGATTATTGATATCGCGTCCACACAGTTCCCGGATGGAAGTGCCTATCATCAGTATCAGCCATTGACGAAACAGGGAAATCTGGATGTTGGAAGCGGATTTAATGATGATCCATTATGGTTGATCGCAGCAGTGGCTGCATATATCAAAGAAACCGGAGATTATGGAATTCTTGAAGAACAGGTACCGTTTGATTGTAAGAAAGGGTCAGAGGTTCCACTGTTTGAACATCTGGACAAATCTTTCCATTATACAGTAACACATCTTGGACCGCATAAACTTCCTCTGATCGGAAGGGCAGACTGGAATGATTGCCTGAATCTGAACTGTTTTTCCAGTGAACCGGGAGAATCTTTCCAGACGACCGGACCGTCTGAGGGACCGGTAGCGGAATCTGTATTTATTGCAGGTATGTTTGTAAAATATGGAAAAGAGTTTGAAGAGCTCTGCAGACGTACAGGTCATGAAGAACTGGCAGCAGAGGCAGAAAAAGCAGTCGATGAGATGTATCAGGCAGTTCTGGATGCAGGATGGGATGGAGAATGGTTCCTTCGTGCATATGATGCGCAGTCCGAAAAAGTTGGATCAAAAGAGTGTGAGGAAGGAAAAATCTTTATTGAACCGCAGGGCTTTTGTGTTATGGCAGGTATTGGAAAAGAAGAGGGACTGGCAGAAAAAGCATTGGATTCTGTACATGAGCGTCTGGAAACAAAGTATGGAGTCATGATTCTTCAGCCGGCATACACGAGATATCATCTGGAACTTGGGGAAATTACTTCCTACCCACCGGGATACAAAGAAAATGCCGGTATCTTCTGCCATAATAATCCGTGGATCTCTATTGCAGAGACTGTGATCGGAAGAGGAGACCGAGCTTTTGAAATTTATCGTAAGATATGTCCATCGTATATTGAGGAGATCAGTGAGATCCATCGAACAGAACCTTATGTATATTCACAGATGGTTGCAGGTGCAGATGCACCGAAATTTGGGGAAGCGAAGAACAGCTGGCTGACAGGAACAGCAGCATGGACTTTTGTAAACCTGTCTCAGGCATTGCTGGGAATTCAGCCGGATTATGACGGACTTATTGTAGATCCGTGTCTCCCGGGTAAGTTTGGTGATTTTAAAGTGGATCGTCGTTTCAGAGATGCTGAATATCATATTGAGATTCACAAACCAGAGGGTGTACAAAAAGGTGTCAGCTGGATTGAAGTGGATGGAGAAAAAATTGCCGGAAATCAGATTCCGCTGGTTGATGGTAAAAAAGAATATCATGTAATCGTACAGATGGGATAATAAGGCGCGTATGAAAAAAACACTTCACAGGATAAAACCTGTGAGGTGTTTTGCGTTATATCATTTTGTAGAGGCAAGTCCCTCTGGAAGAATCGTTCCTCCACCGAGAACTATGTCTCCATCATAGAGAACAGCAGCCTGTCCCGGAGTAACTGCTCTCTGTGGTTCTTCGAATGTGATCTTGAGCAGATCATCACCAAGCTGTTCTACAGTTGCAGGCTGTTCCGGCTGACGGTAGCGTGTCTTGACTTTGCATTTGATCGGCTTGTCCAGATGATCCCATGGAATCAGGTTAATGTCGTTGATGTAACAGCAGGTGCTCATCAGATCCTGTTTGCCGCCAAGGATAACCTTGTTGGAATCCAGGGATTTGCCACATACATAGAGGGATTCCGGTGCAGAAATTCCAAGACCGCGGCGCTGACCGATTGTATAGTGAATCTGACCTTTGTGTTTGCCGAGTACGTTGCCCTCTTTATCTACGAAATCACCAGGTTCCGAAGACTGTCCGGTATACTGTTCAATAAAGGAAGCATAATCTCCGTCCGGTACGAAGCAGATATCCTGACTGTCCGGTTTATCTGCATTGATAAAGCCCTGTTCCTGGGCAATGTGACGAATTTCTTTTTTGGTGTAGCTGCCAAGTGGAAACAATGTATGCGCCAGCTGATCCTGCGTCATGGCGTAGAGAACATAGCTCTGATCTTTTGTCGGATCGAGACCCTTTTTCAGAATAAAACGTCCTGTTTCCGGATCCTGTTCACGACGTGCATAGTGTCCGCTTGCGATGTATTCACAGCCAAGTTCTCTTGCTTTGTCGAGAAGGGCAGAGAATTTCAGAAAACGGTTACAGTCAATACACGGGTTCGGTGTGCCACCGTGCAGATAAGTATCGGCAAATTTGTCAATGACGCTGTGACGGAATTCATCATGCATTGGGAAGACGTAATAGAGCATTCCAAGTCGTGCGGCAACGCTTCTGGCATCTTCAGTATCAGATGGGGTGCAGCAGGCACGGTGTCCCGGGAAACTGCACTGTGGATTATCATAAAGCTTCAGAGTCGCACCGGCACAGTCGTAGCCCTCCTTAACCATCAGGTAGGCTGCTACGCTGGAGTCAACTCCGCCGCTCATGGCGATGATTGCTTTTTTCTGCATATATATTTCTCCTGTTATCTGTTGATTCATATTGTTTACTATAGTATGACTGATACTTGGTAACCAGCCATTTAAGAGTATCCTATCATTATAGAAAAATAGTGTCAAGCAGTTACTGTGAACGTATGCACAGTAATGTCAGGCATGGAAAAACTGCTGAAAACAAAAAGTTGAAAAAGGTGTTGACATATCCAAAAAGTAGTAGTATATTAAACCTATCGGAAAGATAGGAGAATAAAACCGAGAGAAAACTTTCAAGGAGGAAGAATCATGTTTACAAAGAATGCAGAACAGAGAAATGTCATGTGTATGATGGATAAGGAAATGCGAATGTACATGTGTATGTCTAACTGTGCTTTAATGTATCGGAAACTTCCTGTGGCATCAGCGGATCAGAGTAATGCAGTCTGAATAAGATGTCAAGAATGTGAATATAAATGTATCGATCAGATACAATGTAGATTACATGAACAGGAAAATCCGACATGGGTTCCTGTTTTTTTATTGCCTTTTTAAGCTTATCTGACAGGTAATCCGAATTTACAACTGAATATAGAATACAATTGAATAGAGAAAAATAAAACAAAATATAAGAAAATTTAAATAGAACGAGAAAAGAGAGGGAATTTATTATGAAAAACACAAAAATTATCACAGTATCACTTGCAGCAGCACTGACAATCGGAGCAATCACAGCAAACGGCGTTCTGGTAAGCGCTGATGCAGAAAAAGGAACCATTAAAGTAGCAGCATCCGCTACACCACATGCAGAAATCCTTGAAGAAGCAAAACCAATCCTTGAAAAAGAAGGCTGGGACCTTGAAGTAACTGTATTTGACGATTATGTACAGCCGAACCTGGTAGTAGAAAGCGGTGATTTTGATGCAAATTATTTCCAGCATATCCCATACCTGGACAATTTCAATGAAGAGCAGGGAACACATCTGGTAAATGCAGGTGGTATCCATTATGAACCATTTGGAATTTATCCTGGAACAAAGAAATCACTGGATGAACTGGAAGATGGTGATACCATTGCAGTTCCAAACGATACGACAAACGAAGCGAGAGCACTTCTTCTTCTCCAGGATAACGGTGTGATTACACTGAAAGACGGAGCCGGACTGGAAGCAACTGTGAAAGATATTGAAGAAAATCCGAAGAATATCAAGATCGAAGAACTGGAAGCTGCACAGGTTTCCCGTGTTAAGGATGAAGTCGCATTTGTCGTGCTGAATGGAAACTATGCTCTGCAGGCAGGATATTCCGTATCCAAAGATTCTATCGCTCATGAGACATCTGATTCTGAAGCAGCAAAAACATATGTAAATGTAATCGCGGTCAAAGAAGGAAATGAAGAGAGTGAAGCAATCAAAGCACTGGTAGATACTTTGAAATCCGATGAGATCAAAGACTTTATTAATGAGAAGTATGACGGAGCAGTTATACCTTTTGAAGCTTCCGCAGATGCTGATAAAGAAGAAACAGCAGATGTTACTACAGACACAGAAACAGAGACTACAGAAGAAGCTGCAGAATAATACGGCTGGGAGTATTGATGAATAAGTTGTAACACAGATATTTCAAGGGAACGGGGGAACAGTTTAAATGGAACCGATGATACAGATAGAAAACCTCTGTAAAAGCTTTTCCACAAAAAACGGGACGGTAGAGGCGGCCAGAAACATCAGTTTTTCCATAGAAAAGGGAGAGATTTTCGGCATTATCGGTCTCTCCGGAGCGGGTAAAAGTACACTGGTGCGATGTCTGAATCTATTGGAAAGACCAACATCCGGAACTGTCCGGGTGAATGGTAAGAATCTTACGAAACTTTCTGAAAAAGAACTCCGTAAGGAGCGTCAGAATATAGGAATGATCTTCCAGCATTTTAATCTGCTCATGCAGAGAACTGCTCTTGATAATGTGTGTTTTCCGATGGAAATTGCGGGAATCAGTAAGAAAGAAGCACGTAAAAAAGCCCTGGAATATCTGAAAGTAGTAGGACTGGAAGAAAAAGCTCTTTCTTATCCATCACAGCTTTCCGGTGGTCAGAAACAGCGTGTTGCAATTGCACGAGTTCTGGCAAGTGATCCGAAAATCCTGCTCTGTGACGAGGCGACCAGTGCACTGGATCCACAGACAACAAAAGCAATTCTGGAACTGATCAAAGAGATTAACCGTGATTATGGAATCACTGTCGTAGTTATCACACATGAAATGAGTGTGGTACAGGAAATCTGCAATCGTGTAGCTGTTCTGGAGAGTGGAACACTGGTAGAATCCGGAACAGTAGAAGAACTGTTCAGAAGCCCGAAGACAGAAGCGGCACGCCGACTGGTATTCAGTGGAAGAACGCAGATTCAGAAAATGGAAGGCAAACGTCTGGTTCGTGTAACTTTCCGGGATAAATCTTCTTTTGAACCGGTCATTGCCAATCTGGTACTGACCTACCGGACGCCGGTCAATATTCTGTATGCTGATACCAAGAATATTGGTGGAGCAGCAGAAGGTGAAATGATCCTGCAGCTTCCCGAGATCGAGGAAGTTGCAGATAAGATGATTCAGTATCTGAAAGATACAAATATGGGAGTAGAGGAGTTGAAGTCTGATGTGGGATAATACAACAATTACAATGCTGCTGGAAGGAACCAGAGATACTTTGTATATGACGATTGTATCCACATTTTTCGGATATGTGCTGGGACTTCCGCTGGGAATTCTTCTTGCAGTAACAGACAAAGAGGGGATTCATCCGAATGCAGTTGTTTACAAAGTACTGGATGTGCTCACGAATATTTTCAGAAGTATTCCGTTTTTGATTCTCCTGATTCTTGTGATTCCACTTACCAAACTGATCGTGGGACAGAGCTATGGCTCCAGTGCAACGATCGTACCGCTTGTGATTGCAGCGGCTCCGTTCATTGCCCGTATGGTGGAATCTTCGCTGAAAGAAGTGGAACCGGGAGTACTCGAGGCAGCAGTCAGCATGGGCGCAGGAACACCGACGATCATCTGGAAAGTTCTTCTTGCAGAAGCAAGAACTTCTCTTCTTGTCGGAGTAACAATCGCCGTCGGAACAATTCTTGGTTATTCCGCTATGGCAGGAACTGTTGGTGGCGGCGGACTTGGAGATATCGCTATTCGTTATGGATATTACCGCTATCAGACAGACATCATGATCATAACGATTGTAATTCTGGTAGTGCTTGTGCAGATCCTGCAGGGACTTGGCATGATGCTCTCCAGGAAGCTGGATAAGCGAAAAGCATAAAAAGATATTTGACAGAAGATTGTAATCACGAAGAATAAAGTTTATTCAACAAATATAAATATTTATTTTAGAAATTTTAGAAGATTACAAAACCTGTATCATCAAGGCTTATCTGGTGTTATCAAATGATTTTTGAAAATGCCAGAAAGCCTTTATTTTATTAGAAAAATCTATAAAATATGTTTTATCCATGTTATTATAAGATTATCTTATGTCGGTGAAATGAAATTTGTTTTCTGGGGTAAGGATTGGGGTAAAATGTGGGGTATGTAGAAACCGCTAAGCAATTCGTACTCACTGCAAAGGGGTGTCTGAAATGGATATACCTCCTAACGGCGGGATCCAACAAATGAAAGATTGCTAAGGAGTATTCAGAATGGAAAAGTTTAAATTAAATGAAAAACAAATTGAATATTTAAAAAGAGAATACCCGAACAGTGAATTGATACAAAGAGTATTAGCAACACAGAAAGATATGATTTTTGAGATTGATGCAGATACGTACATTAATTTTATGGAGTACATGGAAGATGAATCGGTATATTGGATGGACGCAAACCATGAGCCATCGGAGAAAACTTATATGCTTGAATCAATAAGAGATGATATTTATTATCAGACGAACTGATACCACCAGTCAGAAATGGCCGGTGGTATTTTTGTGGAAAAATTATAACTGATCGGCCGTAAAATCACGTGGAAGTCCAAGGCGTAAGGCTTCAATAGTTGCATCATATTCTGTGTAAGGTATTTTCCTTAAATCCTTGTATATATCATAAAAATCATTCCACTGACTGTCAAAGTTTAATATAGACACATTGAAATCTCGCAAAACTTTTTCTTTCCATGCTTGATAGATGGTTTCATCAATAGTTCCATCGCGATAAAGATCGCGAGTTTTTTTCCATGCTTTTAAAAATATATTTAAAGCAGGATCACTGAAAGCAAGGCGATACTCTTTTGATTCAGTATAGGGATCTGTATCACAGGATTTTTCAAGCCACAAGGAAATAGGGTTATCATCCAATGCAAATAATTTTTTTATATAGTCAGAATAGTTTTTCGCGGGAGCTTCTTTGTTTCCTGCTGCCGGATCGTCTTTTAAGCCAAAGAGCCAGTCAATTGAACAATCACAAACTTCGGCAATTTTTATCAGCGTGGGAGTGGGTGGAATCTTTGAGCCATTTTCATAGGCTGAAATAGATGCCATAGTACAACCAACTTTTTCTCCAAATTCTTTCTGAGTAGTCCCGTCTTTTTTTCTGAGTTCTTTCAATCGGTTGGGTATAAACAGTATATTCTTTATCATACGAAATCTCCTTTCATATATTAATTATCTTTGTTTATGATATTTTATCATCGAATGCATAAAAAGTCAATGCAAATTTATTGTATAAATAAATTGACAAAAATATAAACTAATATTTATAATATCAATATAAAATAATAAATATCAAAGATAAGGAGTGGAATAATGAGAGAAATGAAGAGAGAAACACCAGGAATCAAGACAGGAAAGATAGATCAGGCTTGCGCCCGTTATGGACTAGGACGTAATACGATGCGTAAAGTAGCAATTGAAGCAGGGGCAGAAATTAAGATTGGAAAATGCTATTTGATTAATTTCACAAAAGTAGATGCTTATATGGATAAAATGGCAGAATGAAAGCGGTGATTTTATGGCAAATCCGCAGCTTGAAAATGGTTATACATCAATAGCGAACGAGATATTTGATAATCTTTATAAGGTTCCACTTAATGGGACGGAATTAAAGGTTGTAGGTTGTATCTTTCGTTATACGTTTGGATTCCGCAGAAAATCACATAAACTGTCAGCGGCATTTATAGCTAAATGGGGAAACTGTGATATAAGAGCAGTAAAAAGAGCTTTGAAAAAACTTCAGGAGAGAAAAATCATTATTTGTATTAATTCCGAGCAAAGAGGTGTTACCGCTGAATTGATGTTCAACAAGAATTATGAACAGTGGTGCACTGGTGGTCAAAACGTCACTGGTGGTCAAAACGTCACTGGTGGTCAAAATGTCACTGGTGGTCAAAATGTCACTGGGGTAGTGGTCAAAATGTCACCAGAACCAGTGGTCAAAATGTCACACAAGAAAAGAAAAAAAGAAAATAAAAATATAAAAGAAAAATATTATGATGATTTTTTCGAAAAAGTATGGAAAACATACCCAAAGAAGTTAGGAAAAGCAGCAGTAACAAAACAGGCTAAAAAGGAACTGTATGAAGCTGGAGAGGATGTTGTTCTGGAAGCTATAAACGCATACATAGCGGACATACAGGAGAATGGAACAGAACCACGGTATATACTGTATGGATCTACATTTTTCAATAGCAGGTGGCGTGATTATATCAGAGAACCGAAAGTACAGGCCGAGATTGAGGAAGAACCAGAGGAATGTATTGATTTATGGAGTGAGGAATAATGGGATATTACGAGTTTAAAGAATCGGATGCTCTGGAGTTTGCCAGGGCTTCCGGAATCCAGACCAAACAGAAAGGGGACGAACTTCAGTTTTTCTACTGCCCGTACTGCAACGGCGGGAGAAATCGAGACAAAGGGACGTTTGCAATAAATCTGATTAGCGGACAGTTTAAATGTTTACGTTCTTCCTGCTCCGTTTCTGGAAATATGCTTACCCTTGCAGCAGATTTCTCATGGTTCAGCCTTGGAAATGACATAGACGCATATTATCAGACCAGGAGACAGAAGAAGTTCCGGAAGTTCAAAAAGATGCAGCCAGTAAAGCCAAAACCTGCAGCACTTACATACCTGGAGAGCAGAAAGATAACTGCTGCCACTGCTGCAAGATACCAGATCACCGTTCAAACAGAGCATGAGAATATACTGGTGTTTCCTTTCCTGGACGAAAAAGGATCCTTGCAGTTCATCAAATACCGCAAGACAGACTTTAATCCGGCAGTGGACAAAGGGAAAGAGTGGTGTGAAGCGAACTGCAAGCCGATCCTGTTCGGTATGTACCAGTGTAATCTGGAGAATAAAACACTGATTCTCACAGAAGGACAGCTTGACAGCTTATCGGTAGCAGAATCCGGAATTGAGAACGCGGTATCTGTTCCAACCGGAAAGAATGGTTTTACCTGGGTTCCGTACTGTTGGGACTGGTTGCAAAACTTTGATACTCTGATTGTGTTTGGTGACTGTGAAAATGGTGCAATCACACTTCTTGAAGATATGCGGCGTCGATTTCGGGGCATTGTCAAGGCAGTAAGGCAGCAGGACTATAAAGGTTGTAAAGATGCAAATGAGATCTTGAAGAAATACGGTCAGGACGCAGTAAGGCAGGCAGTAGAACGAGCAGAAGTGATCCCGATACAGCAGATAAAACAATTATCCGATGTGAGGGCGGTAGATCTGTTTTCACTTCCGAAGATTCCAACAGGGATAGAGAGCCTTGATAAAGTTTTATCCGGTGGTATCTATCTGGGACAGACGGTGATCCTTACGGGCAAAAGAGGTGATGGTAAAAGTACCCTGGGCTCGCAGATTTTGGCAAATGCACTGAATGAGGGCAAGACAGTCTTTGCATATTCTGGGGAACTGCCTGATTACTTCTTCAAGAGATGGATAGATCTGCAGATTGCAGGAAAGCATAATGTGATCGACAAGGCAGGATCTGGAGGAACTGTAAACTATTATATACCCAATGAGAAAGTCAACAGGATTTCAGAGTGGTACAGGGGGCGTGCTTATCTGTTCGATAACCAGTCAACAGAAGACGATGAGCTTGGAAATCTTCTTGAGATCATAGAGAAAGCAGTACAGCAGTATGGAGTGCAACTGCTGCTTCTGGACAATCTTATGACTGCCCTTGATGTGGGTATGAGTGTGGATTTATACCGGGCACAGAGTAAATTTGTGGACAAGCTGGTAAAAATGGCGAAGCGGCAGCAGATAGCTGTGATCCTGGTCGTTCATCCAAGAAAGAACGGGAACGGATCAGACGATAATGATGCGGTGAGTGGAAGTGCAGACATCACGAACAAGGTGGATGTTGTGCTGACTTATAAGCGTGACAAGGCATTGAAAGAGAATCAAAGACTTTTGACCGTATCAAAGAATCGTTTAACCGGAAAGTTGGCAACGGGGGAGAAGGCATTGACTTTGTATTATGACAATGCATCAAAGCGGATTAGTGACAACGTAGAGGAATTTACTAGGAGTTATGGTTGGGAAGCGGACAAAGATGGTTTTGTACCAGTAACACAAAAACAGATTGAACAGATGGAGATACCTTTTGAATGACAGAGCAGGAATTAAAGGGATATTATAATGCTTTTACGGATGCGTGGAAGTTTTTTCGTAAATGGGCGGTGATATCACCCATGACAGAGGAACAGTGGGCGCAGTCAGTAAAAGAGGGTGAAGAATTCCTTGACAAATACGGTCGAGGGAAAATGGCTGAATATTTGATGTTGGCAGCAATACAGAAGTTGGAAGAACTGGAAAGGCAGGCGAAGAAATGAAGATTCATTCACAGGATGGTAGTGGCGTATTTGAGTTTGGGAGTGCATTTATTCCGAAAAATGGTCCTGATAATGAAATACGAATCAAGGGACAGAATGAGAAATATAGTCATTTCCTGGGAAAATACATAGATGGAGCCAGGGCTAAAGGTGTACTGGTGGATATTGAGACGGCATACTGCAAAGGATTGAAGATCTTTTATATGCCATTGAAGTAGAGAGCAGCTTCATGAGTAACGAGGAAATTGTGCAGGAAATCAAAACAGGCAGAGACATAGAAAATAATATGTTTAAGCTCTGGCAACAGAATCAAGGCATGATTGAAGAGCTGGCCGGTAAATACTGTTACATGGCAGAAAAGGAAGATCTGAAACAGGAAGCATATTTCGGCATGTGTAAGGCGGTAGAATCTTATGATCCGGATAAAGGCAGTAGCTTTTTGACATGGGCGATCTTTTGGATCCGGCAGCAGATGCAAAGATATTGCCAGAACAATGGCACGGTGCGGATGCCTGTTCATGTCAGTGAGAAGATACAACGATACAGAAAGCTACAGAACCTGTTTTACCTTCATGTCGGTAGACTGCCCAATATCAGAGAATACTGTTATTATCTGGGCTGTTCGGAGGCAACACTTGAAAAAATCAGGCAGAGTGAGCGTGCAAGCTGCATTGGAAGCATAGATGCACCTGCTGCCGGTTCGGAAGATGGCAGTATAACGGTTGGTGACAGTATCGCGGATCCGGCGGATCATTACGAGGATATGCTGGATGATATGGAAGACCAGCAACTGAAGGAAGCACTATGGGGAATTGTGAATGATCTTCCAGATCAGCAGAGGGAAGTGATTAGGGCAAGGTATCAGGAAAATCTGACCATGAAAGAGACCGCTGTCAGGACAGGAACCACAATCGAAGTAGCGCGGAAATGTGAGAGAAAAGCACTCAGGGAGATGCGAAAGCCCAGTAAAGCGAACCGGCTAAAAGCATTTTATGATTCATCGTACATATACAACAGGGCTTTGTATGGGAATGGAACAGCAGAGTTTAACAGAACATGGACAAGCAGCACAGAAAGGGTTGCACTGGACTTGACAGAATAGCTTTTTCAAAAACGAAACGAATCCGTGTGAATGCTCACTTTTCTTATCCGAACGTTCGGAAAAAATGAAAACAAACAAAACCGACCAATAGAACGAAGAAGCTGATTCTTCAGATGCGTTGAATAGGCATAAATACAAGAAAAATACACAGATAAGCTCAGGGCGTATATTGCAACGTTGCGAATACTGGCAGGTTGAACTATCGCAACGTTGCATTTGTAGAATGCTCGGATTTTACGGAGTGTTCCGTAGCCTTGATGCTAACATTTGCTAACCTTTTACGGAACGTTCATGTTAAGAAATGTTAAGGTTCGTGAAAGTTTTATGTTGAGAAATGTCAAGGTTTTTCCGAGAAAAATAACAATAATTCCGGGAATAATGGAGTATGTACAAGCGTGAAATTGTTTACGGTTGTTCCTACTGAGTGAGTTAATGAACACGGTAACGCGCGCGTAAAATGCCGAAGGTAAAATTGCGTTGGGCAAAAAGAAATTTATAGTTTTTTCCAAAAGTGGAAGAAAGGAACTGTAAGAGAGGAACTAAATGGTTGACACAGCAGTATGATTGCAATCACATTATAAAAAATGGTTTTGCTCAAAAAAGAGCGAAAGTATTCGTAAAGTTGTTCACTTCTCATATTTGGGTAGCAAGTTTGTTGGTAAGGATGTTGCAGAAGCTTTGGGATATAAGAATACGAATGACGTATTGTCTAAGAGAGTCTCTTTCGAAGATAAAATGAGTGGGGTAGCGATTTACGACTCCATGGGAAGAACTCAGTGTCCGGTATGGATCGATACAAACTCTCAGGGCGTTGTTGAAAACGAAGATTACACCAGCGTACTTACAGGTACGCAGGTCAGAAGCGTGAAAGCTATTTGATACAGATTAGAGAACGCAAAAACACGTTTACCGGAAAGTCAAAGTGTGATTCGTGAAGCGGCAGCAGCCCGAGCCAAAAATGGATTTGCCATTTCTACAGGTGTGTATCGTCTTTCCTGAATGGTGTTGAATTATCAGTAGGACAGGGCTGGAAAGAGCAAAAACGGACGAAAACCGCGCAAGGATAGTTCTGTATAGGGTAAAGGGAAATAAACGAAAATAGCCGCTTATTACAAAAGTAATAAACGGCTTGGAGATGGTGCAGAGAATTTAACACCCAGTTAAAGAGTTATCTTGCTGAAATCAATATACAGATCATCGTAAATACCTGCCTTGATTGTATCAGCAAAGGTGTATTGTTCGGAATCGCTGGTATCGAAGTTGTAGACAATGACAAAGTTCTTGATCGGGTCCACAATCCAGTATTCACGAACACCGGCGGTTCTGTACTTGAACAGTTTTGTGAAATAGTCCATTCTTCTGCTGCCTGGTGACACGATTTCGATAATCCAGTCAGGAGCACCGGAGCAACCTTTGTCGTTGAGCTTGTTTTGATCGCAGATCACGGATATATCCGGTTCTACATAGTTTTTGTCATTCTCGTTCAGGAATACGGCAAACGGAGAAACATAAGTCTTGCAGGAACCGCCTTTAGCGTCGATGTAGTCTGCAATCTTCCGGTAGAGTGTTCCAACAATGTCCTGGTGTCTTCTGGTTGGTGGTGCCATATAGTAGATTTGACCGTCAATCAGTTCGGCTCTGGTGCCTTCCGGTAAATTGTAAATATCCTCGATGGTGTATTCTTCATGCTGTGGTAATGGCATAGTAAACACGTCCTTTCATGGTAGAGTGTTGACAGAGTAACGGTGGTTATGCGTTGTCGCGTTCCATTGTTTCTGTAATTGCTCTTGTAACAAATTGGTTCATAGATTCATCCAGTCTTTCAGCATGTGCCTTTATAATGGCTTTCTGACCTTTTGGAACGCGGATACGAATGTCTTCAACCTTTTCTGAAAGATATTTAGCACTTGCTTTGCGCCTAGCGTCTGTTTGTCCAGTATAGGTATTTTTCTTTTGTTCTGACATAATGTTCCCCCTTTCTTGAAGTGCGGAAGATATAAAAAGTCCTTCTCCACCTTACAAGAAAAGTATAACACATGTAAATATGTGTGTCCATATGCAAATATAACAAAAATACTTTGTATGTGTACCCACATATTTGTAAAGAATGTCAATTGATATATGTGTGCCCATGTACTATAATTATAATCAGTTCAAGGGAACAGAGCAACAGCCGGGAGAGCCGAAAACCTCCCCAATACTTCAAGCCATATACCTGTGAGAATCGCAATAGGGCATATCAATAGTCAGGAAGATGCTTGAAGAGCTGAGAGACCTTGAAAAGCAAAGGAGGATAGCAACATGAAGTACAACTTATCAAAGATCATGCTGAAAGCATGGAAGATCTACCGCAAGACAAAAGGAATCAGCTTCGGGGAATCTCTTCACAGAGCATGGTTATCTGCAAAGGCTGAGGAAATCAACGCAAAGAGAATCGAGACAGCGAAACAGGCGGCGGGCATCACAGAGGAAACTAATACTTTTGCAAAGTGGAAAGAATTGGGGTACAAGGTGATTCATGGATCCAAGGCATTATTTAACTGCTGCCTGATTTGGGGAAGTCGGGGAGATGGAGCAGAGTATAAAGCCAGCTTCTTTGGATCGTCACAGGTTGAGCTGGTAGGATAAAAGAAAAGGAGAGGAATACATGAGATTCAACACAAAGAAATACCAGGAACTTATGACAGAGCAGGAGCTGACACCGGAGAGTATCTGTAGAACTACCGGACTGGGAGAAAGATCTTTTCAGTGGATCATGACCAACGGCTTTGCTTCTGAGGATGCAATGGAGCGTTTGGCAGAGGTAACAGGTACGCCGGTTGGTGAATTACTGCTGCCGGATATTTCCGGAACTGTAGAGAATACGATCGAGTTTATTAAAGGCTCTGCAAGAGCAACGGTGACATTCTCACAGGGGCGTTACATTTCAAGAATTAAAAAACTTGCAGAGAAGTATCCAGAAGAATGTGAGATTGTGGCAGTCAATAAGAGTGCCGGAGAGGGTGAGAGCATTTGTGCACATATCCCTACAGGATGGGTAAAAATTAATCCACCGAGAAAGCTGACAGATGAGCAGAAAGAAGAATTGGAAAAACGGTTCAGGGGAGATAATTAAAATATTTTTTACGCCCACAGCAAAGTAAAAAAACAGACCTAAAATCAATTTAAACCACTTCAAGGCACAATTTATAGCCTAAAGGGTAATAAAGCGAAATTGCAAGGAAAAATATCAAGTAAGAAAGGAACAGCGGGATATGTCAGTAATGGATGTAGTGATCATATTTCTGTCTGGTGTAATAACCACATTGTACTGTGAGTACATACACGGAAAAGAAATATAAAAAAGTGCCCTTGTCAGAGCGGCAACTCCGACAGGGGCGAGTAACCCGGTAACCCACAAATTAACCAGATCTTTGTCATTATACAGGAATCTGGTTCTCAAAATCAAGAAAAAAGAGGTTGAGACCATTGGAAAAGCTAAAAAGTATTAAGAAAATTCTATTTGATATGGATAACGATTTGACTGCGGCTGAATGTGCCATAGTCAAAGGTAAGTTTCAGAGTGTTCAGTTATATGATGATTTTTCAACAGAGAAAACAGAATTTCAAAAAATACATAACTGGAAAAGTTGCCGCATTATGTCAGAAATTTTACTCGATTATATTGTTGAAACTGAAAAGAAGTTGAAGACAGTAAGAGAATCTTTTAACGCATTGTGGAAGCAAGAAGTAAAGAATGGAGCCAAGGAAAGTAAATCGGAGAACTGTGATAGAGTGGAAAATAACCATGATGCAGAGCTTTTAAAAAGGCAAATCCAGCAGGAGCTTGAAGCGGTCCAGAGTATAAAACATCTGAAACAAATACGAATGATCATCAGAAAGTTAGATGGATTTGAAGTAAAAGACAGAGGAACGGAGCAGAAACATGATGAATAGAGAAATAAAACATACTGCTGCAGAACTCGTTCTTGAATTGGCTAAAGCAACACCAGAGGATTATCAGAAGATGAAACTAATGATGTTGGCATCCGTGAAATCTTTCAGGGTGAAAATATTTCTACAGAAAGTCTTTATACTTGCAGAAGAGAGACGACCGTTGTTGCTCGAGATGAAGTAAAAATGTGATATTCGTTTTGCAAAAAAAAAGAGAGAAATAATGGCCCAACCCAAAATGTGGGGGTCAGGTATCACTTCTCTCATGGGATAAATTTTACAATAATATCTGCAAAAGTGCAATACTTTCACGAAAACCGAAGAAGATACTCATTGCAAAGAAATTTGTGCCGGCGCAATTACCGGAAGCGTGATCCGGGAGCCGGTGCGGTCCTTCTGTTGATTCTGGGAATGCTGTTGGCGCAGTCTGAACCGGAACGGCAGCAGGAAAAAAGAACCTTTCGCTTGTACAATCCTTTCGGATTATGGGTACTAGGAAAGGTTTTTGATTATAAGATTACAATAATATGCTGAAAAATGCAATATTGTATATCCTGAGGGCGTGGAGCAATACCCCGGTGTGCTGCCAATACTACCGGGCAGAAAAAGGTTATTCCGACATTTCCGACACCCTAAAAAGGACAGGCAAGAATATAACACAATAATACAGATCAGGGCGGCAACTGCTGCCCTTTGTGACAGAAAGAACGGTGATATAATGGCAAGAATACCTTACGGAATGCGAAAAAGGGAAGATGGTTTATTTGAAAAGCGTTTTACTGTAAATGGTCAGAGATACAGTGCTTATGGTCATACAGTAAAAGAGTGCGCGGAGAGCGAAACCTCTATTCGTGAGATGATAAAAGCCGGACAATATAATGCTAATAAAAATATAACTTTGAATGCTTATTTTGATGAATGGGAAAAGTCCAGACAAGGTGTTGTCAAGGACAGCAGTATCAAAATAGTACGTTCAAGGTATGAAAATCATATTAAACCGGTACTTGGAAAAACGAAAGTGCAGAAGATTGAAAAACGGCAGATTGTAAAGTTGCAGCAGGAGTTATCAAAAAAGCTGAGTGCTTCAACGACAAATGTTGTGATAGGAAATATAAAAACAATTCTGAACAGTGCTGTTGATGATGAGATCATTGGCAAGAACCCGGCAATGAATGTGAAACCACTACGGACCGATGATGGTCCAGAAGCAAGTGAGACAATCCATAGAGCATTAACCAGAGATGAACAAAAAGAATTTATGCGAGAAGCACAGACCGAATGGTTGTATGAGTTTTTCTGTTTTTCTTTATGCACTGGTATGAGAATCAATGAGATTACAGCCTTAAAGTGGTCAGATATAGACTATATCAACAATGTAATCCATATAACTGAAACTGTAAGCTGGAAGAAAGGCGGCGGGATCACGACAACAACCCCGAAATCAAAGACCAGCAGGCGTGATATACCCATGAATGATACAATCAAGCGAGTGTTGCAGATGCAGAAAGAGAAAATGTCACTGATTTATGGAGAAGTCTATACCAGGAAGATGGATAGTAACGTTTTTCGTGGCAGCAATGGAGCAATGGCAGTTGCATCGGCTACAGTAAGCTATTCGATAGAAAGTGTTCTGAAACGATTGCGGAAACAGGGGATAGAGATAGAACGGTTTACCCATCATGCATTCAGGGATACCTTCGCTACACGATACATAGAGGAAGGCGGAAACATGAAGACCCTGCAGATGATCCTTGGTCATAGTTCCCTGGCTATGACAGCAGATCTATATGCACATGTTCTTCCAAGTACAAAACAGCAGGAAATGAATCAAGTAGAAAATGCATTTACTGGGGTGGCAGTTTTATAACTGCTGCCTTTTTTCTGCATAAAATAGACGAATTGGGGTAAAAAGTGGGGTAAAACAGAAGTGGAGAGCGTGGAAGCACTGTAAAATCAATATAGTTTGCTATTTTTTTATAAATTTTAGAAATATATTAGAAAAAGGACAAAAACTCCTCACATTTATATTGTATGATGTACTTGTCTTAAAGGAAACCCCCTTTAAGAAATCCGGTAGCACTTCAATGCCGGGAGAGTTGCCGGAACTCTTTCCTTTCCCTAAAAAATAAAACAGAACACTAAACAGCCGCCACCTGGCAAGAACGTCAGGAGGGCGGCTGCTTTCGTTATTGGCGATATCGATTAAAACAGGAGTAGATTTCCTGGATTCTCGGGATGGCATATCCACATGGCAGGTAAGAACCATCAGCGAAGGCGATAAGGCCTTTTGTATGAATCTGTTTCTGAAGATAATCAACAATCTCCGGGATAGTTTTTTTCCCGTCAGCCAGATGCTCCAACGCATATTTCAGGAGCAATCCGAGGGCTGCGGTCTGTTCTGAATCTATGAGCTGCTCAACGTAGCGAAGGTCTACTTCCTGTCTTCCAAGCAGGAATCCAGCTTTTCCATGAACTTTTATTTTGAGACGATCCGGTTTGCCTGTGCCATGTCCATGTGAGCGAATCACAGGAGTATTTTTTTGTATGATCCTGTGACTGTCAGGCATAACAAATGCAGGAACTTTGGCTGGACTCAGAGGATATTTTCCACAGATTTCTTTGACTTTGCGTGTGATATCCACAGGACGATAGCAGTCCATCTGGATAATTGTGTCTGCAATGTGGAAAAATGCACCGGAACTTCCGGCAACCAGAAGCGTAGAAATTCCGGCAATTGTATACAGCTTCTGTGCCCGTTCGAGAAATGGAGTGATCGGTTCCTTTTCACGGGAGATGATTTCCTGCATGAACGTATCCCGCACCATGAAGTTGGTGGCAGAAGTATCTTCATCCAGAAGAAAAACTTTGCTTCCGGCTTCCATTCCCTCAATAATGCCGGCAGCCTGAGACGTACTTCCACTGGCATCCGCTGTTGAAAAACAATGGGTGTTTTTTTTGTTTGGCAGATCATTGATAAACAGAGAAATATCCACGTCTTTGATAGAACGTCCATCCTCGGAACGGAGCTTTAATGCGGTGTCATCCGTGATCACGTATTCTCGCCCGTCTCCGGCAATATGATTGTATACACCAAGTTCCAGGGCATTCAGAAGAGTGGATTTGCCATGATATCCACCGCCGACGATCAGGGTGATGCCCTGTGGAATTCCCATTCCGATAATTTTTCCCTTATGCGGAAGATTCATAGTTATACGGAGCGATTCCGGAGAAATAAACGGGACAGAATGCTTCATCGGACGGGAGGAAATACCACTTTCCCGTGGGAGTATAGCACCATCTGCAACAAATGCCACCAGTTTTTTTTCTTTCAACTGTTCCCGGATTGCCTGTTGATCTTCGGCGAGAAAAATGGTTTGTTCCAGTTCTTCCTGATTTATGTTTTTGTAAAAGAAAGTGTTTTCTACACAGGCAGGAAGAAAATCGAACAGAATCTTTTCCAGTTCGGGTGCATTAATGGTACGGCCATTTGCAGGAAAACCAATAAAAAATCTGGCAGTGATGCCTTTGGATGTGATTTCACATGCGGTTCTGGAAAGGATTTCCTGTCCACAGTGGCTGACGGAAATCAGACCGCTTTTACCAGAACCTTTTGCACGGAAGGAATAGTGGTTTATTTGCTGTTCAAACTGGCGCGTCAGATGGTCGGCAAGGGTGATACATGTGAGATTGTTTTTGCTGTAGGCATCCGGAAAACCGGCATCTTTGCGGGAAATATGGACACTGATGTGGGAGGGAGATGCAAAAGGATCTCCCTGTACATGATCGATGGAAAGGATATAATGCCCAAACTGGTAACTGCCTTTCAGAGATTTGTAGGCGGGATAACTTTTTCTGTGGATGGATTGAAGCTGCTTTTTTAATTCAGTTGCCTGCTGCATGAAAAACTCCTTTATAAAAAGTGTGATTTATCTGTGTATTTAAGGTACATTTAAAGTCCGGCTGTAACTATTATGAAGCCGGAAGTATTCTTGAAAAAACAAAATTATTATAGAGCGGGAAGATGCAGAAATGCAAGCGATTCGGGATATAATAAAAAAGAAACTGTGAAGAAAATGATAGGAAGAGCCAAATTTCTTATACAAATCTTATATCTTTATTAAGAATCTGGAAGAATGTAGAAATACGTAAAATATTGGCGTATAATGTTGAAAGAATTTTGAGAATCAAACGAAAGGTGGTTTTATATATTATGGAAAGAAGAAATGCATGGCTTTCTTATGAGGAAGCAGATGAGAAGGAACTGGAGAAACTTGCAAAAAATTATCGTACATTTCTGGATGCCGGTAAGACAGAGCGTGAATGTGTCCTGGAGCTTACCAGAGAAGCAGAAGCAGCAGGATATGTTTCATTAGAAAATAAACTTGCATCCGGTGATCAGATAAAAGCTGGAGATAAGATCTATGCTGTCGGCATGAAAAAGATCATGGCTATGTTCCATATCGGACAGGAACCGATAGAAAAGGGAATGAATATTCTTGGAGCACACATTGATTCTCCACGTTTGGATGTAAAACAGAATCCTTTATATGAAGATACGGATCTGGTATATCTGGATACCCATTATTACGGCGGGGTGAAGAAATATCAGTGGGTAGCACTTCCATTGGCGATTCATGGTGTGATCGTGAAGAAGGATGGTACAGTAGTAAATGTGAATGTTGGTGAAGATGAGGATGATCCGGTCGTATATATCACAGATCTTCTGATTCATCTTGCAGGTAAACAGCTCCAGAAAAAGGCCGCAGAGGTGATCGAGGGCGAGAATCTTGACATTCTGATCGGCAGCAGACCACTGAAAGAGGAAAAGGACGAGAAGAAGAAGGAAGCAGTCAAAAATAATGTCCTTCGGATTCTGGGAGAAAAATATGGTGTAGAGGAAGAGGATTTTCTTTCAGCAGAACTGGAGATCGTTCCGGCGGGCAAAGCTCGTGACTGCGGACTTGACCGCAGTATGGTCGCAGCATATGGACAGGATGACCGTGTCTGCGCATATACTTCTTTTGTGGCAATGCTTGAGATGGAAGCACCAAAACGTACCAGCTGCTGTCTTTTGACGGACAAAGAAGAAATTGGAAGCGTAGGAGCTACTGGCATGCAGTCTAATTTCTTCGAAAATACTGTGGCAGAGCTTCTAGAAGCTATGGGATGTTATTCCGGACTGGCACTCCGAAGAACTCTTAAGAATTCCTTTATGCTTTCTTCTGATGTAAGTGCAGGCTATGACCCGGCTTACGGAGAATGCTTCGAAAAGAAAAATGCAGCATATCTTGGAAGAGGAATCGTTCTTAATAAATTTACAGGTGCAAGAGGAAAGTCCGGATCTAACGATGCCAATGCAGAGTATGTGGCAAAAGTACGTGGTATTTTTGATGACAGTAATGTTGCCTTCCAGACAGCAGAACTTGGCAAAGTAGATGTGGGAGGCGGCGGAACGATCGCTTATATCGCAGCACTTTACGGAATGAATGTGATAGACAGTGGTGTGGCGGTCCTGAGTATGCATGCACCGTGGGAAGTAACAAGCAAAGCCGATATTTATGAGGCGAAGAAAGCATACAAAGCGTTTCTTGAAAATGCATGACAGAGATTCTGGTGCCAGAAAAAAATAAGCATAATACAGAAACAATAAACAGCGACATCAAAGGAGAATGCAGAATATGAATGATACGCTGATCAAGGTGGAAGACCTTTGCAAGATTTATAATCCCGGCGAAAATGAAGTAAGAGCCCTGGATCATGTGAGCCTTGAAATAAAAAAAGGAGAACTGGTGGCAATCATCGGGCAATCAGGTTCCGGCAAGTCAACTTTTATGAATATGCTTGGGTGTCTCGATGTGCCTACCTCGGGAAAGTATTATCTGAACGGGACTGATGTGTCCGAAATGACGGACAATGAACTCTCGGAGGTAAGAAACCGTGAAATCGGATTTATCTTTCAGGGATTTAATCTTATTGCAAATCTGAATGCAATTGAAAATGTAGAATTGCCGCTAATCTATCGTGGAATTGATCGTAAGACGAGACATGAACTGGCTATCGAATCTCTGAAAATGGTTGGCCTGGAAAAACGTATGGATCATAAGCCAAGTGAGATGTCCGGTGGGCAGCAGCAGCGTGTGGCAATTGCAAGAGCGATCGCTGCACAGCCTCCGGTCATTCTTGCAGATGAGCCGACAGGAAACCTGGATTCTGCATCCAGTAAGGAGATTCTTGCAATTTTAAAGAAAATGCATAAAACAGGAAGAACAGTAATATTGATCACGCATGATAATGGTATTGCAGCACAGGCAAGACGTGTAGTGCGTATTATGGATGGTAAGATAGAATCGGATACGATCAATCCGGATTTTGACCAGGAGGAGGCATAATGAAAAAGAAAAAGTCCAGAAAGAAACTGGTGATCGGAGTTGGGGTTCTGATCGTGGCAGTAGTAGCCGGTGTCAATATCTATGGCAGTATGAATGCAGCGGATTCGGCAATTCCGCAGGTGAAAACAGTATCAGCTGTCCGTGATAATGTTCAGCAAACGGTAGAAATCAGTGGTACAGTAGTAAGTGAAGAACAGAAAACATATTTTTCTCCTGTCAATGCCAAAGTTGATACAGCTGCGTTGAAAGAAGGTGAAACTGTAAAAGCAGGAAGCAGCCTGATCGAATTTGATCAGAAAGATCTGGAGAGAGAGGCGAAGAAAGCTGATCTGAATGTAGAGTCCGGAAAAATGGATATGAAAAATACTTTAAAAAAATCGGATGAGGCGGTTCGGAAGCAACAGAATGCAGCAGGTGATGCGGCAAGCCTGAAACAGCAAGTTGCCGCTCAGGAGAATTATATTGCAAGTCTGAAAGCAAGGATCTCGCAGGCAAATGCCAATGCACAGGCAGCGTCTTCCAAAGCTGCTGCAAAGAAACAGGCAGATGCAGCTGCCGCACAGGAGGCACAGCAGCAGGAAATACAGCGTGAATATGCACAGGCACAGACTACATATCAGAATGAAACCCTTCCTGCGTATCAAAATCAGCTGAATACACTGAACAATGAAATGAATCAGGCACAGTCGGATTACAATCAGGCAGAGAACAGTTATCAGATGGCTTTTCAGGCGTGGTCTGCAGACCAGAGTGATGATAATGAAAATGCACTTGAGATAGCAGAGCAGATGAGAAGTGAAGCGCAGATTACATATCAGAATGCAAAAACAGCTTATGAAGATTATAAAGCGCAGAAGCCGGCTGCTCCGGTAATGTCTGACTTCACCGGCGAGGCTGACATTGTTTCTGACGGAACGTCTGCAGATGTTTCTGCATCTGCTTCTTCCAGCACGGATGATACTGCTGTGACAGCGGATACTACTGCACTGGAGAATGAACTTGAAAAAGCAAGTAATAATCTTGCAGAACTTCAGTCAGAACTTTCCTCGAAGGAAGCGGCTGCAGAAGCAGATACGGGTGCTGTGACTGAAGAAGAAAAAGAAAAAATGGAAATTACCAATAATCTTTCTGAACTGGATCAGATGTCTGCACAGGAACTTGTAGAAGCAGCAAAGAAAGGAATCAAGGCTGATTTTAATGGTGTGGTTACAAAAGTTTCTGTGGTTGAAGGTGCAACTGCAACACAGGGAATGGAATTGTTCACCTTACAGAATACTGATAAAGTAGATGTGAATGTAAATGTTTCAAAATACGATTATGATAAAGTGAAAGAAGGTCAGTCTGCGGATATCACCGTTGCAGGAAAAACTTATGAAGGTGAAGTAACGAGTATCAGCCATGTTGCTACTCAGAATGAAAAAGGTGCTTCTTTGATTTCTGCAGATATTCGAATTAAAAATCCGGATGAGAATATTTTCCTTGGCGTGGATGCCAAAGTAACAATTCATGCGGAAGAAGCGGACAATGTAGTTGTACTTCCGTCTGAAGTAGTTAATATAGGAAAAGAGGGCTCTTTCTGTTATGTACTTGAGAATGGGGTTATTACCAAAAAGGATATCACAACAGGAATCAGTTCGGACGAATATGTAGAAGTGCTTGACGGCATTAAAGAAGGTGATGAAGTTATCCGTGACCTTGGTTCCCTGGAAGAGGGAATGCAGGCAGAAGCTGCTGATAGATCCGGAGATGTGAATGGTGAAAATACAGAGACAGATAATGCAGAAGAAGGTGTCTGATGGGCGGATTATATGAATATATAAAAATGGCTGTCCAGAATATCCGGGCAAATAAAGGACGTTCATTTCTTACCATGCTGGGAATTATTATTGGCATTGCTTCGGTCATTGCAATCGTTTCCATCGGCGAAGGAACGAAGAATCAGATGAACAGTGAGATCGATGGAATTGGCTCAGGGCTGATCGCTATCGATGTCAGTAATGATGCCATGACGGAAGATGAATGGATCACACCGGATGATGTACAGGAAATCCGTAAGCTCGATACAGTAGGTGGTGTTAGTGTTTCAAACAATTACGATGGTGAAACGGTGACCGGTAAGGGGAATTTTTCTATCATGCTGACAGGTGAAGGTCCCGATGCCAAAATGATCAATAATTCCGATATGAAATATGGAAGTTATTTTGGCGAAACAGAGATTGAAGAGGGCAAAAATGTATGTGTAATCTCAGATACAGATGCCAGACAGCTTTTTGGTACAGATGATGTTGTTGGTATGAGCCTTGATATTACCTGTTATGATTCTTCAAAATCTTTTCGCATCATGGGTGTCACTACGCAGAAAGAAAATGGAACATTCGTAAGTTATACTTATGATGGAATGCCGGTTACGGTAAATGTTCCGTATTCTTCCATGGACGATCTTGTGGGTGGAACCGATGAATTTTATTCCATTACAGTGGTTCAGGCAGACAAAACACTAGATTCACAGATCGTTGCAGATCAGGTCGTGCATCTTTTGGAGAAACGTCATCAGTGCGCAGGGGAAGACTATTTTCATGTGCAGAGTTTCCAGGATGTCCTGCAGTCAATGAATGAAATGCTCGGTATGGTGACGGCATTTATTTCATTTGTTGCCGGAATTTCTCTTTTGGTAGGTGGAATCGGTGTTATGAATATTATGTTGGTATCTGTTACAGAAAGAACACGTGAGATTGGAATCCGCAAATCACTTGGCGCCAAGACCTCTTCTATTATGTTACAGTTCCTTGCGGAAGCGGCAATCCTTACAGTTATGGGAGGCGTGATTGGAATTATTCTTGGAATTCTTGCAGGTTATGGAATCTGTTCTATCATGAGTGGAAGCATGGGAATGACGATCACACCGGGAATCAGCCCGACAGTGATTCTGGCGGCAACACTTTTCTCCTGTGCGGTCGGTGTATTTTTTGGAATCTATCCGGCGAAGAAAGCTGCAAAACTCAGTCCGATCGAGGCTTTGAGACGAAATTAAGTTGAATAGTTTTATAAAACCAAAATGGCTCTTCGGTATCCTTTTATAAGGAATATCGCAGAGTCATTTTGGATTTTAAGGTTTAACATAACATAGCAAGAATTCTCCTTCCTCTATAGGTGGGAGATGAATTGTA
>OIWP01000862.1_pt1 | contig 42566 bp, 34 predicted proteins | sample 1587661 | NCBI WGS metagenome assembly OIWP01 (sample SAMEA3888899, study PRJEB22519) | human gut metagenome | biome: human gut; feature: human-associated habitat; material: faeces | place: Denmark | collected 2010 | reverse complement strand
CCCAGGCCGATCAGAATAGCCACGCACATCGGGTCGCCCGCCATTTCACCGCACAGGCGTAAATCGATACCGCTTCTTTCGGCTTCCTGCGCAATCATCGCCAGCGCACGTAACATCCCCGGATGCAGACTGTCATAAATGCTGGCTACCCGTGTGTTGTTACGATCGACGGCCAGTATGTACTGGGTAAGATCGTTGGTTCCGACCGAGATAAAGTCAATACGGTTTGTCAGATGCGGCAGCATGAACACCATCGACGGAACTTCCAGCATGATGCCAATGCGCGGTTTCGGGATCTCGTAACCGATCATCTCCTCCACTTCGCGTCCGGCGCGTTCAATCAAACGTCGCGCTTCGTCCACTTCATCAATGCTGGTTACCATCGGCAGCAAAATGCTGAGGTTACCGGTTGCCGCGTTGGCACGCAGCATGGCGCGAACCTGGATCAAAAAGATCTCTGGCTGATCGAGCGTTATGCGGATCCCTCGCCAGCCAAGGCACGGGTTCTCTTCACTGATCGGCATGTAGGGCAGCTGTTTATCGGCACCGACATCCAGCGTACGTAGGGTCACCGGCTTGTCGTTAAACATTTGCAGCATGCCCTGATACTGCGCAACCTGTTCTTCTTCCGAAGGAAAACCGCTTTGCAGCATGAACGGGATTTCGGTGCGATACAGGCCAATACCGTCGATCCTGCTACCCAGCTTTTCTTCATGTTCCGGGCTGAGACCCGCATTGAGCATCACCTTCACGCGCTCGCCGCTTTTCAACTGTGCTGGCTGGTTGACGTCGTCTTCCGCCAGGCGACTCAGCTCAATTTCTTCACTGATAAGACGCTGGTATTCCTGAATCAATACCGGTTCCGGATCGACCAGCAGTTCACCGCGATAACCGTCCACCACCAGCGTGCGGCGATGCAGCACCGACGGCTGGATATCGGCCCCCATAACGGTAGGGATACCCAGCGCACGAACCATAATTGCCGCATGAGAGTTGGCTGCGCCGTCCCGGACAACCACGCCGACTAACCGGTCCTGAGGAAGCTCCGCCAGCGTGGTCGCCGAAAGTTCATCCGCCACCAGCACGAAGCGTTCCGGCCAGGCATTCGGCCCCTGGATAGAGTCGTCAAGGTGGAACAGCAGACGCTGGCCGAGCGCGCGTAAATCTCCGGCCCGCTCTTTGAGGTAGTTATCGCTAAGCGCGGCAAATTGTTCGGCAAACTTTTCGATGATCGTTTTAACCGCCCACTCGGCCACCGAACCGTTATCCACTTCCGCAAACAGCTCGCGGCGCAGACGGGTATCGGAAAGCAAGTGCGAGTAAAGATCAAAGATCGCCGCCGTTTCTTTCTGCGCCCCAGCGGTAAAACGCTTGCTATAGCGGCGGAATTCGTTCGCCGCCTCTTCCAACGCACCGGTCAGTCGCTCGCGCTCAAGCACCGGATCCAGCGTTGAAGCCTGATAGACCTGCTCCATCAGCGGTAGCGTCGCATCCTGCCAGCCTTCAGCTATTGCCACGCCGGGGGCGGCAGGCAATGCACGGATGCGCGTTTGCCGGTATTGACCGAACAGCGCGTTTAGCTGCGACTGCGAAAGTATGGCCGCCATTTGCGTGGCGAGCGTGACGAGGAAAGACTCTTCACTTTCATCGTACTGACGCAGTTCACGCTGCTGCACCACCAGTACACCTAAAAGCTGGCGACGCTGAATGATCGGTACGCCTAAGAATGCACGAAAACGCTCTTCTTTTACCGAAGGAATGTATTTAAAGCTGGGATGTTTTTGCGCATCGGCGAGGTTGATAGGTTCCGCCAGCCTGCCAACCAGGCCAACGATACCTTCATCAAACGCGAGTGCGACAGTGCGACCACGTGGTTTTTTCAGTCCCCGGGTCGCCATGAGGTAATAACAACGTCGATCGTGATCGGCCAGATAAACCGAACAGACCTCTGTATCCATCGCAAGACAGATGTCGGTAACCAGTATATTCAGCGCTTCATTCAGACGCGGAGCACTGGCCACCTTTTCGACTATTTCGCGCAGGCGGGTGAGCATAATTTGCGTAGCTTAACCTCTTTTACGTCTGTACGCAGGTGTGCTTTGCGGCTTAGGAGTGCTCTCCTGAAGCGCCATGACAACACTTGCGAATTCTTTCATCACCCTGCGATAGACATCGCGTTTAAATGACACCACCTGTCGAACCGGATACCAGTAACTCACCCAGCGCCAGCCGTCGAACTCAGGTGTACTGCTGGTTTGCATATTGATTTCAGCATCGCTGCTGACCAATTGCAGAAGAAACCATTTTTGTTTCTGGCCGATACAAACCGGCTTCGTGTCCCAACGCACCAAACGTTTCGGTAACTTGTAACGCAACCAGTTACGAGTAGAAGCAAGGATCCGTACATCTTTACGACTGAGACCCACTTCTTCAAAGAGTTCCCGGTACATCGCCTGCTCTGCTGTCTCTCCTGCGTTGATCCCACCTTGTGGAAATTGCCAGGAGTGCTGACCAAATCGCCGGGCCCACATGACCTGCCCCTGGCGGTTACAAATTACTATCCCTACATTCGGGCGGTAGCCATCGTCATCAATCACCGGACTACCTCAACATAAACCTTATATACAAACGATTGTTTCACACTCCTGAGGGGCGGTAAACCACTCTGTTAAGGGTGCGATATTCTAATAACAATTGAATAACTCACAGTTAAAGGCCGAGTTATAAACAGAAGAAGGGCAAGCAAGGCGATTTTATTCACCTTTTCTGTGGATATAGTTGTGAAGAAGTACGGAATTACTATGGGAAAACCCAGAACAGTCCGAATAAGACATTCGTCACAGAGTAAAAATAGTCTTATACATTCATAAAGTTAAAACTGATCCACGCAGATAAACACACAGAAATGTGATGTTCATCACGCATACGATCTTCACGCTGATGAAAGATCGACCAGCGTCGGTTTTATCCACAGATTATGCCAATAAGTTAGGCACAATTTGTGTGAAAATTCGATTTTCGTCGCACGTCAAGGCTGTAAATTGAAACAGTAGTGGGGGTTTTTCACAGTTATCCCATCTTTCTGTGGATAACATGGTGTAAGATCCTGTTCATTGTCAGTGACCAGAATTGGAAAACCCGCTTCGCTGTTGCGCAACTCTGCAAACGTGAATCTAAAAACCAATATAAATCATATAATTGAATAAAGCATGTGGAAAAAGATAAACTCTGTCCACACGGTATAAAATCATTGCTTATTTTTTCACCTAAGGGTTAACCCGATGCCAGAACTCCGTCCGTTGCTTTCTCCCCCTGAATCTGAAGCCCAGTTGCTGAGCCAGGCACGACAGCTTTCGGGCTACGCGTTAGGAGAATTAGCGGCAATGGCGGGAATCGTTACGCCGAAGGATCTTAAGCGCGATAAAGGCTGGATTGGCGTGCTACTGGAAATCTGGCTCGGTGCCAGCGCGGGCAGTAAACCAGAGCAGGATTTTGCGGCGCTGGGCGTGGAGCTGAAAACGATCCCTGTGGACAGTCTTGGCAGACCGCTGGAAACCACCTTTGTGTGCGTGGCACCGTTAACCGGCAATACCGGCGTCACCTGGGAAACCAGCCATGTACGGCACAAACTCAAACGCGTTCTGTGGATCCCGGTAGAAGGCGAACGCAGCATCCCGCTGGCTGAGCGCCGCGTCGGCTCTCCCCTGCTGTGGAGCCCGAATGAAGAAGAGGACCAGCAATTGCGTCTGGACTGGGAAGAATTAATGGACATGATTGTGTTAGGTCATGTCGAACGCATCACCGCTCGCCATGGGGAAGTACTGCAACTGCGTCCTAAAGCCGCCAACGCCCGCGCGCTTACCGAGGCCATTGGCGCCAACGGCGAGCCCATCCTGACCCTGCCACGCGGCTTTTACCTGAAAAAGAACTTCACCCGCGCATTGCTTGAGCGACATTTCTTGTTCCAGGCGCAATAGGCACCGCCCGGCCTTTCACCCGCCGCGTTACGGGCCTATAATTACCGCTTCTTTTTTTGGCAGGACTTTGTTCGATGTTATTTGCATGGATAACCGATCCTAACGCCTGGCTTGCGCTCGGTACGCTGACGCTGCTGGAGATCGTTCTTGGGATCGACAATATTATTTTCCTTTCTCTGGTTGTAGCCAAACTCCCGACAGCGCAACGCAATCATGCCCGACGTATTGGGCTGGCGGCGGCGATGATCATGCGTCTGGCACTGCTGGCTTCTATCGCCTGGGTAACGCGCCTGACAAACCCGCTATTCGAGTTGTTTGGCGAGGCGATATCAGCACGCGACCTGATCCTTCTGCTGGGGGGATTGTTCCTGATCTGGAAAGCCAGCAAGGAGATCCACGAATCCATTGAAGGTGAGGAAGAGGGGTTAAAAACCCGCGTATCTTCTTTCCTGGGTGCAATTGTGCAGATCATGTTGTTAGACATTATCTTCAGCCTGGATTCCGTGATTACTGCGGTTGGTTTGTCCGATCATCTGTTTATCATGATGGCGGCAGTAGTGATTGCCGTAGGTGTGATGATGTTTGCTGCTCGCCCAATTGGTGAGTTTGTCGATCGCCACCCTTCAGTAAAAATGCTGGCGCTCTCGTTTCTGATTCTGGTCGGTTTTACGCTGATTCTGGAAAGTTTCGACGTCCACGTTCCGAAAGGATATATCTATTTCGCCATGTTCTTCTCTATCGCGGTAGAGACCCTGAACCTGTGGCGTAATAAAAAAAATCCGCTCTGATGAAATCCATCGCTCCCTGCAAGGGGAGCGAATGCCCACCACACCTACCCCTTCTCACAGTTTAAGATTTTACTGCTTTCACCCTGCACAACTTCGCGTTATTACTAAACTATTGTCAGACGCAGGCCATGTGAGGATAAGCAGATGAAAAAATGGGCAGTTTTGATTTCCGCCGTAGGACTGGCTTTTGCCGTTTCCGGATGCAGCAGCGATTATGTAATGGCGACAAAAGATGGTCGAATGATCCTGACCGATGGAAAACCAGAAATTGACGATGATACCGGTCTGGTGAGCTATCACGACCAGCAGGGCAATGCGATGCAGATTAACCGCGATGATGTGTCCCAAATCATTGAACGCTGATGGTTGAGGTCAGCAGCGCGCTGGCCTTAACAATTTTACTTCCCTTTTTCGCTTCCCTCAGCCATTTTTATAATCCTTATGTCGTGATTATAAAAAGGAAACGGCTATGCAATATCACCGTATACCCCACAGCTCACTGGAAGTCAGTACACTGGGGCTGGGCACAATGACGTTTGGTGAACAAAACAGCGAAGCCGACGCACATGCACAGCTCGATTATGCCGTAGCACAGGGCATTAATTTGATCGACGTTGCCGAGATGTATCCGGTACCGCCGCGTCCTGAAACCCAGGGTCTCACCGAAACCTACGTAGGTAACTGGCTCGCCAAACACGGCAGCCGTGAAAAGCTGATCGTCGCTTCTAAGGTCAGTGGACCATCACGCAACAACGACAGCGGCATCCGCCCGAATCAGGCGCTGGATCGTAAAAATATCCGTGAAGCGCTGCACGACAGCCTGAAAAGACTGCAAACCGATTACCTGGATCTGTATCAGGTTCACTGGCCGCAGCGCCCGACCAACTGCTTTGGTAAGTTAGGCTACAGCTGGACAGACTCCGCGCCGGTCGTTTCCCTGCTGGATACGCTGGACGCGCTGGCCGAGTTTCAGCGCGCCGGGAAAATTCGCTACATCGGCGTTTCTAATGAAACCGCCTTTGGCGTGATGCGCTATCTGCACCTGGCGGACAAACACGATCTGCCACGCATCGCCACCATCCAGAACCCCTACAGCCTGCTGAACCGCAGCTTTGAGGTTGGACTGGCAGAAGTGAGCCAGTATGAAGGCGTTGAGCTGCTGGCATACTCTTGCCTGGGCTTCGGTACATTAACCGGGAAATACCTGAACGGCGCGAAACCTGCCGGTGCACGCAATACGCTGTTTAGCCGTTTCACGCGCTACAGCGGCGAGCAGACGCAGAAAGCCGTTGCGGCCTATGTGGATATCGCGAAACGCCATAATCTGGATCCTGCGCAAATGGCGCTGGCATTCGTGCGTCGTCAGCCGTTTGTCGCCAGCACTTTGCTGGGCGCCACGACCATGGAGCAGCTAAAAACCAACGTTGAAAGTCTGCATCTGGAGTTGAGCGAGGAAGTGCTGGCAGAGATTGAAGCGGTGCATCAGGTGTATACCTATCCTGCACCTTAACAGTTAGCGCCTGATGGCGCTGCGCTTATCAGGCCTACAGACAGCGTTCCCTGTAGGCCTGGTTGCAACAGCATATAACAGACTAATGGCGGCGCTGCCAAATCCACAGCGCCGCAATCGCCAGCGCAAACAGCGCACCGAACCCAATACCAATCGCTACCGCCGGGATCCCCACCAGCACCGCCAGTGAGTAAATACCCAGCATCAACAGCATCGCGCTGTTTTCGCCCAGGTTTTGCACCGCAATCGCATTACCTGCGCCGACGCTTTTCTTACCCCGCTCCTGCAGCAACGCATTCAGCGGCACCACAAAGAACCCACCACACACGCCGATAAGCATCAGCAATGCGTAGGCCGGAAGCAGCGAATGTTGAAGAGAGAAAATCAGCACCACGACGCCAATCAGGATCCCCGCAGGCATACAGCGCGACACGGTTTCCAGCGTCACCAGCTTCGCAGCCGCCCCCGCGCCGACGACAATCCCGATCGCTACCATGGCATTGAGATAGGTCGGCGTGGCGTTATCGGTGATGCCGAGCGCCACCGGAACCCACAGTACCAGCAGAAAACGCAGCGTAACGCCCGCCCCCCAAAAAAGGCTGGTTCCCACCAACGAGAAGCGTGTTTCACCGTTGCGCCACAGCGAGGAGGCGGCACAGAAGAAACTGCGCGTCATTTTCCCCAGATGCCAGGACTGGCCAGGGCGAGCCGCGGCCAGTTTCGGGATATACAGGTTAGCGACCACTGCGCCAGCATAGGCCAGCGCACAGGCAGAAAGCGCGGCAATCACGTGCCAGTCGGCCAGAACGCCGCCGGCGACAGAACCGAGCAAAATCGCGGCAATGGTGGAAGCTTCCATCAGGCCGTTGGCCTTCACCAGTTTGTCGCCGGTAGTCAGTTCACCAAGAATGCCATACTTGGCCGGTGAATACGCCGCCGCGCCAATCCCCACTAACGTATACCCGAGGAACGGATTAATGCCGAAGCAAATACTTGCCGCACCCAGCAGTTTCAGGGTGTTCGCGAACATCATCACTCTGCCTTTGGCAAAGCTATCTGCCACCTGTCCAACAAACGGCGCAAACAGAATGTAAGCACCCACAAACACCATTTGCAGGATAGGCTGGCTCCAGTCCGGATAAAATTGCTCCTTCAGCAACGCCAGCGTAGCAAACAGCAACGCGTTATCGCCAAACGCTGACAGAAACTGCGCGGCGATAACGGACATCATCCCTTTGGACCAGATTGACGTGTTAGTGTGCACTGACTCACTCATGTTGTTTTTCCGGCTCATCGACCCAGCTTTTCAGCGTAACAAAATCCGGCTTACCGCTGCCGAGTAATGGGAGTTGCTTCAGGTGGCGTATATCACGCGGTACGGCGAGTTCAGGTACGCCGTGCGCCCGCGCATACTGCTGTAGTTTTTCACGCGTGAGTTCGCTATCGGTGGTAAACAGCACCAGCGCCTCACCTTTGCTGGCATCGCTCTTGATCGCCGTGGCATGCATTTTGTCTGCTGATACCGCCAACGCCAGTTGCTCAACCATTTCCAGCGACACCATCTCTCCGGCAATTTTAGCAAAACGCTTAGCGCGCCCCTGAATCTGTACAAAGCCGTTTTCATCAAAGCGCACGATGTCACCGGTGTCATACCAGCCGCGCTCAATCTCACCTTGCGCATTCTCTGCCGTCGGCACTTCCAGCACCCCAGGTTTTTCGACGCGCAAATAGCCGCTCATAATATTAGGGCCTTTCAGCTGTAAACGCCCACCATCCTCAATTCCCGGAACGGCCAACAGTCGAGCATCCATACCAGGCAAGATGCGCCCTACCGTTCCCGATTTTGCCGCCATCGGTACGTTAATCGACACCACCGGCGCACATTCCGTCACCCCATAGCCCTCAAGGACACGCAGGCCAAATTTCTCCTGCCACAGTTGCTTTGTGCTGTCCTGCAGTTTTTCCGCTCCCGCAACCACATAGCGCAGGCGATGGAAATCGTATGGATGCGCGAAACGCGCGTAGTTGCCGAGGAACGTTGACGTACCAAACAACACGGTGCAGTTCCGGTCGTATACCAGCTCTGGCACAATGCGGTAATGCAACGGGCTGGGATATAGAAACACTTCTGCGCCAGTTAGTAGCGGCGTGAATAATCCCACCGTTAGCCCAAAGGAGTGGAACAGCGGCAGCGCCGACATAAAGCGGTCATCGGCGGTGAAATCGGCAATCGTTTTAATCTGCTCAACGTTCGCCAGAATGCTTTTATGACTGTGAACCACGCCTTTCGGATGGCCTTCTGAACCGGAGGTAAAGAGGATCACCGCAGCGTCTTCCGGCTGCTGCTTCACCTGCGCCAGATGCGGTGCCAGCAGATGTGAGAAAATCCACAGCTTATCGCCAAAGGTCACATCAGCTTTCAAGTCTTCCAGATACACCCAACGCACCTGGGTGAGCTGTTCCGGTAAATGCCAGAGTTTGCCTTTATCAAGAAACTGTCGGGATGTGAAGATCGTTTTTATTTCAGACGCAGTAATGGCGCTGGTTAATCCTTTCACACCCGCGGTGTAGTTCATCATGGCTGGAATGCGTCGACGCGCAATGGCGCCAAAAATGACCGCCGCGCTGATTCCCGCATTTGGCAGCATCAGGCCGATTCTTTCACCCTCGGTGCTGTATTTTTCCAGAATACGCGCGACAAACAGCGTTTTCGTCAGCAGTTTGCGGTAGCTGTCCGGAGTGAAATTAATATCTTCAATGCAGTTTTTACCTGCGCCAAAACGGTATTTCGCCGCCAGCAGCGACTCATAGAGCGTCTCACGCGGACGAACCGCCATGCGTGCTTCCATCATAATTTGATGCAGCATCTCTCCGGCGATTTTACGGCGATCGCGAGCTCGCGGTGCTTCCGGCATCGGCAGTTGTGTCGGCGGTAGGATGTGTAAGCGGATGCGCGGGAAGAATCGCTGTTTAACCAAACCTTTCAGGCGACTAAAGCGGGAAAGCTCCGCGCCTTCGATGCGCACAGGAACCACCGTGGCCCCTGACTTTGCCGCGACAAACCCGGCGCCGTCATAGATTTTCATCAATGAACCGGTGGTCGAAATACGTCCTTCCGGGAAGATAACCACCGGGCGGCCCTGTTCGACCAGACGAACCAGATGTTTAATCGACATCGGTTTGGTTGGATCTAACGGTACGAAATCAATCAGCGGGGTTAGCCAGCGCATATACCATTGCTGGCTGATCGAGGTGTAAACAGCGAAGACGGGACGAATCGGTAAAAAGAGCGCCAACAGGATGCCGTCTATAAATGAAACATGGTTGGGAGTGATTAGAACGCGTTCTCCCTGTAGCGCGCTGACATCGCCCGTGACGCGAACGCGGAAAAGCACGCGAAACAGATTACGAAAAAAGCCAAATAGCATCTCAACTCCCTGTGCCATTAATTATATAAACATCAATGGTGGGAGAGTATACGAGTTGGGGAATAGGCGCGACAGGTAACTGTTAAATACAATTCGAAAAAAAACCTGCGCATCCGCGCAGGTTGGTGCAAGAGACAGGTACGAAGTGCGTACCGAATAATCTCACCAATCAATACCTCTGGGATCTTGATTGTGGTCGTCAGCAGCCAGATACGCCAGTGCGAAAACGCAAAGGAATGAACCCAAATGCAACGAGTTGTGTAAATTATCGGTTACTGTTACAGATAGGCTGAAGGTAAAAAAAACCTGCGCATCTGCGCAGGCTGGTGTAATTCTAGTGATCAACCCGAAAGTTGATTTCACCTATCAATACCTCTGGGATCTCAACTCTAGCAATCTGCTCAGTTCCCTCACCAGCGAACAATCGCAACAGCACATCGCAAAGTGTAAGCAAAAATTAGCATTTTCTATTTTCTGTCTTACTTCGCTCGTGTGCGCTCACATTTGCGACGTTCTGACGGGCAATCTGCTTGAACAGCCAGCCATTTTCCGTAACACTGACGGAATGTAAGCGTTTACCCACAACAGGTACTATCATGGCGACCATAAAGGATGTAGCCCGACTAGCAGGTGTATCAGTCGCCACCGTTTCTCGAGTGATTAATGATTCCCCTAAAGCCAGCGAAGCATCGCGCCTGGCTGTAACGAGTGCAATGGAATCACTCAGCTACCACCCCAACGCCAACGCGCGTGCGCTGGCACAACAATCCACAGAGACCATCGGTCTGGTAGTTGGTGATGTGTCCGATCCATTCTTTGGGGCAATGGTTAAAGCTGTCGAGCAGGTGGCCTATAACACCGGTAATTTTTTGCTGATTGGCAACGGCTACCATAACGAAGAGAAGGAACGACAGGCGATTGAACAGCTCATTCGCCACCGCTGCGCAGCCCTTGTTGTCCACGCAAAAATCATCCCGGATGCTGAGCTGGCATCACTAATGAAGCAAATCCCCGGCATGGTATTAATTAACCGAATTCTGCCAGGATTCGAACAACGCTGCGTTGCCCTTGATGACCGTTTCGGCGCATGGCTCGCGACCCGGCACCTCATTCAACAGGGCCATACACGCATTGGCTATCTGTGCTCCAATCACACAATTTCAGATGCGGAAGATCGTCTGCAAGGCTATTACGACGCGCTGGCAGAGAGCAATATACCGGTCAGCGATCGCCTGATAACGTTTGGTGAACCGGATGAAAGCGGCGGTGAACAGGCGATGACCGAGTTACTTGGTCGTGGCAAAAACTTCACAGCGGTAGCCTGCTACAACGACTCAATGGCGGCTGGTGCCATGGGCGTATTAAATGATAACGGCATTGATGTACCGGGAGAAATCTCGCTGATTGGTTTTGATGATGTGCTGGTTTCCCGCTACGTGCGCCCGCGTCTGACCACGGTGCGCTATCCGATCGTGACGATGGCAACCCAGGCTGCCGAACTGGCGCTCGCGCTGGCGGAGAAGCGCCCCGTACCTGAAATTACCCACGTTTTTAACCCAACTCTGGTACGTCGCCATTCCGTTTCGACGCTGACAGAGCCGGGGAATTCATCGTCAAACGATTAACCAGGATAGCGTTATGACTACGATGTTGGACGTTTCACGACACGCAGGCGTCTCAAAAGCGACCGTTTCGCGCGTACTGAATGGCACGGGTCAGGTAAAAGAGAGCACGCGCCAGAAAGTGTTTAAGGCCATGCAGGCACTTGATTATCGGCCTAATTTTTTAGCGCGATCTTTGGCAAACCGCACCAGCAACAGCATTGGTCTGGTGGTTTCTACATTTGATGGATTCTACTTTGGCCGGCTGCTGCAACAGGCTTCACGCCAGACGGAATCTCACGGCAAGCAGTTGATCGTCACCGACGGACACGACACACCAGAGCGTGAGCAGGAAGCCGTGCAAATGCTGGCGGACAGACAGTGCGACGCCATTATTCTCTATACCCGCTATATGAGTGAAAAAGAGATAATGTCGCTGATGAACAGCATCGCTATGCCCTTGCTGGTCATCAACCGTGATGTCAGCCAGGCCCGCGATCGCGCGATTTTCTTTGAACAGGAAGACGCGGCCTATCAGGCGGTCAATTATCTTATCTCCCAGGGCCATAGCGATATTGCTTGTATCACTGTGCCAGGCCATACCCCGACCGGTAAATCCCGCCTGATGGGGTATCGTAAAGCGCTGGAAAAAAACGGTATTCCCTGGAATCCCGACAAGGTCAAATACGGCGATTCCACGATGACACGAGGCTATGAAGCCTGTCGTGAACTGCTGGAGGAAGGGGTGAAATTCAGCGCACTGTTCGCCTGTAACGATGACATGGCATTGGGCGCATCAAAAGCGTTACATCAGGCCGGGCTGAGGATCCCAACGGACGTCTCACTGTTTGGTTTTGATGATGCACCCAGCGCCAAATGGCTGGAGCCGGGGCTGTCTACCGTTTATCTGCCGATTGATACCATGATAACCACGGCAATCGACCAGGCTATCCGGCTGGCCAACGGCGAGAGCGTCGAGCCAATCCCACCGTTTACCGGCAAACTGGTACTACGTGACTCAGTAACGCTCGGGCCGTATTTTAAGTAATTAAATGCCGGATGGCGGCACAAGTGCCTTATCCGGCCAACAGCGCCCACAGTTAATTTCGTAGGCCGGATAAACGTAGCGCCATCCGGCATTTCACCACGCTGTAATCAGATTAATTCCAGCGCTAACAGCTCATCAATGGTCTGGCGACGGCGAATCAGCCGCGCCACGCCGTTATCGAACAAAACCTCCGGCAGCAGAGGACGGCTATTGTAGTTTGACGACATAGACGCGCCGTACGCCCCGGTATCATGCAAGACCAGATAATCACCCGGCACCACCGCAGGCAACAGACGGGTTTCCACATTTCCGCCCTCCTGCTGGGTAAACACGTCGCCAGATTCGCACAGCGGCCCGGCCACCACGGTTTCCCGTTGCGGGGCGTGTTCCAGAGACCGACCATCCCCAGCCAGCGCGGAGATATGGTGATAGCTGCCGTACATCGCCGGGCGCATCAGATCGTTGAAGCCCGCATCGATCAGCACAAAGTGACGGCTACCCATCTCTTTTACGCTGCGTACCTGTGCTACCAGCACGCCGGCTTCCGCGACCAGAAAACGACCCGGCTCTATCTCAAGCGCGACCGGGTGCCCCAGGTATTTAGCAATCTGCTCACGCGCAGCGTTCCACAATCCAAAGTAGTGATCGGTATCGATCGCCTCTTCACCTTCGCGATACGGGATTGATAAACCGCCGCCCGCAGAGATCGCCTCCAGATCCTGATCAAATTCAATCACCTGACGCACCATCGCACCGCACACCTGCTCCAGATGCGCGTAGTCCACACCGGAGCCAATATGCATATGAATCCCCACCAGCTTCAGCTTGTAGCGCTGAATCACCTCCAGCGCCGCGGGAAGATCGCTATACCAGATCCCGTGCTTGCTGTTTTCGCCGCCGGTATTGGTTTTCTGACTGTGCCCATGCCCAAAGCCAGGGTTTACGCGTAGCCACACGCGATGGCCCGGCGAGACCTGACCCAGTTGTTCCAGCATATCCACTGAACCGGCATTTACCGGAATGCTCAATTCATGCACCCGGGCGAGCGTCGCGTCATCGATCATATCGGCGGTAAAGACGATTTCATCTTTCCCCGGTACAAAACCTGCCGCTAGTGCACGTTCAATTTCGCCCAGCGAGACGGAATCCACCTTCACGCCCTGCTCGCGCATCAGGCGCAGAATATGAATATTCGAGCATGCCTTCTGGGCAAAACGCACCACGTCAAACTGGCTCAGTTTGGCAATCTGCGCGCGGATAATCTGCGCATCATAGACCCACACCGGGCAGCCGAATTCGGCAGGCAGGCGCAGCAGGTTGTCGGCGGTCAGGTCAGTGTCTGTGTTGTTGAGTGGGCGTGGCATGGTGTGCTCCGGTATTGGCTTTTTTATGATTACGCCACAGCCCGAAAAGAATAAAAAATATCGTTTTATCGTGAGTCTATGCAAAAATGATATGGATTGGTTCATTCGAGGATTGCCCATGCCCGCCGTTAACCTGCGACACATCGAAATTTTTCACGCCATCATGACGGCAGGCAATCTGACGGAAGCCGCGCGCATGCTACATACCTCGCAGCCCACCGTCAGTCGGGAACTGGCCCGATTCGAGAAAGTACTGGGATTAACGCTGTTTGAACGCACGCGTGGCCGGCTGCACCCAACCGTGCAAGGGTTACGTCTGTTTGAAGAGGTGCAACGTTCGTGGTATGGCCTGGACAGAATTGTGAGCGCCGCCGAAAGCCTGCGCGAGTTTCGCCAGGGCGAATTGTCGATTGTTTGCCTGCCGGTATTCTCACAGTCCTTTTTACCACCACTGCTGCAGCCATTCCTCGCACGCTATCCGCAGGTCAATATTCAGATAGTGCCGCAGGAGTCACCGCTGCTGGAAGAGTGGCTGTCGGCGCAGCGCCACGATCTGGGGTTAACGGAAACGCTGCATACGCCTGCCGGAACAAAACGCACCGAATTGCTGGCGCTGGATGAAGTGTGTGTGCTGCCCCAGGGGCATCCGCTGACTAAGAAAGCGGTGTTAACGCCGCAGGATTTTCAGGGGGAAAACTACATCAGCCTGTCACGGACCGACAGTTACCGTCAGCTACTGGATAGCCTGTTTAATGAGCACCAGGTGAAGCGCCGTATGGTGATTGAAACCCATAGCGCCGCTTCAATTTGTGCAATGGTGCGGGCAGGCGTGGGGATCTCGGTGGTAAACCCACTGACCGCGCTGGATTACGCCAGTAGCGGGGTCGTCATCCGCCGCTTCAGTATTTCGGTACCCTTTACGGTCAGCCTGATTCACCCACTTCATCGCCCCGCCTCGGCGCTGGTTGATGCTTTTACGGCGCATCTGCAGGACCATCTACCAAGTCTTATTGACCCGCTGGAGGCTATTTTGCATCCACAACCGAAAGCATAAATGCCACCGCATCTTGCGCATGGATTGCCGCGGTGTCGAAAACCGGTAGTGGGCTTCGCTCGGTGGGAACCAGCAGACCAATCTCGGTACAGCCAAATATCACCCCTTGCGCCCCCTGTTTCGCTAACTGGTTAATGACGCTCAGGTAATAGTCGCGGGAGGACTCGCTGAATTCACCGAGACACAGCTCATCGAAAATAATCTGGTTTATTTTCTGACGGTCATCAGCTTCAGGAATCAGCGTGCTAATGCCAAATTCAGTCTGTAAACGACCGCGGTAAAAATCCTGTTCCATGGTGTAGCGCGTACCCAGTAGCGCCACGTTGCTCATCTGCTGCTTTTGTATCGCCCGCCCCGTCGCGTCGGCAATATGCAGGAACGGCACATCACAGGCGCTTTCAATCGCCTCAGCAACCTTGTGCATGGTGTTGGTACACAGCACAATCCCTTCCGCACCCGCCTGCTGTAACCCCAGCGCCGCCTGCGCCAGAATATCGCCTGCTTTATCCCACTCACCGCGACTCTGGCACAACTCAATCTCATGAAAATCCACGCTGTGAAGCAGGATCTGCGCTGAATGCAGGCCGCCCAGGCGCTGTTTTACCCCTTCATTAATGAGTCGATAATAAGGAATGGTAGATTCCCAGCTCATACCGCCTAACAGACCGATCGTTTTCATCATTTCCCCTGACTCGTTGTTGTCTCTCCAGTGAACCAAAGATGTGATCAACTTTCCACATATGTTGGCGTGCATTTCTTTTTTTAATTTTCTGATATAGGTTCAATGAAACATTGTTTTAATTAATTACAGGAAGGCCGGATGTTTATTTTTCATAAAGAGACCACGCTTGACGATCTGGGCAATGGCGTTACCCGGCGCATTCTTGCTCACGACGGTAACATGATGGCGGTTGAGGTGAACTTCGAGCAAGGCGCGATAGGCCCGATGCACAATCATCCGCACGAGCAGCTGACTTACGTGTTGTCCGGTGAGTTTGAATTTACCATCGGCGAAGAAAAGCATGTCGTTAGGGCGGGCGATACCCTGTATAAACAACCCAACATTATGCATGGCTGCGTCTGTTTAAAACCGGGAACGCTGCTGGATACCTTTACGCCCATACGCGAAGATTTTCTACACGGGTAATTTCGTTGTTCTCAAGCCGTGCTACTGACCGGTTTGAGAACACGCTAAAATGCGTACTCAGTTCCCTAAAAATGAATACGTTACAATGTGGGGCATTTTCCTTCGATACCAACTCGCATAAGCATTAATCACCCGATGCGTCTCGCCATGTGGGCGATTACAGTCACGTTATCTTAATTAACGGTGACGGATCGCCATGACAAAAATGACAACATCCACTCCACATGACGCAGTCTTCAAACAGTTCTTGTACCATCCTGATACCGCAAGAGATTTTCTGGATATCTATCTTCCATCAACCTTGCGGGAGCTATGTGATCTGCAAACACTAAAACTGGAATCAGGCAGTTTTATTGAGGATAGCCTGCGAGCCAGCTACTCCGACGTACTGTGGTCATTAAAAACAAATGAAGGCGATGGGTATATCTATGTTGTTATCGAGCATCAGAGTTCGCCAGACGCTCACATGGCATTTCGGCTAATGCGCTATGCAATGGCCGCAATGCAACGCCATCTGGATGATGGCCATAAAACATTACCTTTGGTGATACCGATGCTGTTTTATCATGGTGCACTCAGCCCCTACCCCTTTTCACTCTGCTGGCTGGATGAGTTTGACGACCCCATAGTGGCACGACAGCTATACTCAGCAACATTTCCGCTGGTAGATATCACCGTAATACCCGATGACGAAATTATGCAACATCGACGTATAGCACTGCTGGAATTGATGCAAAAACATATCCGCAAGCGTGATTTAATGGGATTAGTGGAACAACTGGTCTCGTTGCTGGCTACGGGATACGCTAATGACAGCCAGCTCAAAACGCTATTTAATTACATGATGCAGTTTGGAAATACGCCTCACGTAGATAAATTTATCCGTGAAGTCGCTCAGCGGGTACCACAGCAAAAGGAAAGTCTGATGACTATTGCGGAAGTGTTGCAACAAGAAGCCAAACAACAAGAAGCGTTACGCATTGCCCAGATGATGTTAGCGAATGGTATTAGCCATGAAATTATACTAAAGATAACCGGGCTGTCTGCTAAGGATCTCCTCGCAAGGCAGGCGGCTCCACACTGAAATAAGTAGTAATGAGAGCCCGATAATCAGTTGTTCTATCGGGCTCCCTGCTCACTTACACCCCAATATCTCTTAACTTCTCACCTGCCATCAGCTTACGTTCGATATGCTCAAGCGTGACGTTTTTGGTTTCTGGAATCAGCCAGAACGTAATACCGATAAACACGACGTTCAGCGCAGTATATAGCCAGAACGTACCGGCGGCGCCAATGCTATCGAGCAGCGTCAGGAACGTTGCACCAATGATCATGTTCGACACCCAGTTGGTGGTGGTGGAGCAGGTAATACCAAAATCACGGCATTTCAGCGGCTGAATTTCCGAACACAGGATCCACACCACCGGCGCGGCGCTCATCGCATAGCCTGCAATACACATCATCGTCATGCCAACTGACAGCCAGGATAGTCCACTGGAAGCCGTGCCGTTATCAAACTGCATCAGGCAATATCCGAGCACCAGCGTCCCGATGGCCATTACGCTGAAACCAATTTTCAGCGCCGGTTTACGTCCTGCTTTGTCGACCGTGAAGACGGCAATAAAGGTAGCGAACATAAACGTTAAGCCAACCACCAGCGTGGCAATCATCTGCTGCTCTGTGGTGGTAAAACCCGCCATTTTGAAAATGCGCGGCGCGTAATACATGATGATGTTCATCCCGGTGAACTGCTGCATCGCCTGCAGTAACATCCCAAGAAAAACTGCGCGGCGCACGTTACGGTTAATTTTAAACAGCGCCCAACCACCCTGCTTCAGCTTCAAGCTTTCACGGATTTCGTTCAGCTCATCGCGGGCCTTTTCTGACGTATCGCGCAGCATGCGCAATACTTCTTCTGCTTCAATGTGGCGACCTTTTTCCGCCAGCCAGCGCGGGCTGTTGGGCAGGAACACAACCAGAATAATCAGCAATACAGCCGGAAGAGCCAGCACGCCCAGCATAGCGCGCCAGTTACCGCTGTAGCTGAACGCGGTATCGGACAAAAAGGCCAGAACGATGCCCAACGTCACCATCAGCTGATACATACTGATCATCTTGCCACGCACGTTTTCGCTGGCCATTTCAGAGAGATACAGCGGTGCGGTGTAAGAGGCGATCCCCACCGCAACGCCCAGTACCACGCGGGCAAAAATGAGCATTTCTACGCTGGAGGCAAACGCCGAGCCCAGAGATCCGACGACGAAAAGGATCGCCCCCGCCATCAGACTGTATTTACGTCCCAGGCGGAATGACAGCCAACCGTTAAACAGCGCACCAATTGCCGCGCCCAGCATCATGCTGCTGACCACCCACTCCTGCAGGCGGCTGGTCAACACAAAGTGATCGGTGATGAAAGGCAACGCCCCGGCAATCACGCCAATATCCAGGCCGAATAACAACCCTGCGACAGCCGCAGAGATAGAAACAAACATATTCATACGTCGCGTATCGCGCACTGGGCGCGGCGCTAAAGCAGCATCATTATTTATTGAGACCATTTTTTCCTGCCAGATACAGAGTAACCATGCCATTGAAAGTAAGGGATCCCTTGCAGGAAGCGTCAGGCGGGAAACGGCAAAAACATGGATTAAATAGCTACACCACATCGTTATGTGATGGATATTCCAATTTTAAAATTTACCGACAATCACTCAATTAAATTTAATTTATTGATATTAAAGAATATTAAAAATAATAAATTGATACGCATGAAATTTAATATGGAATAATTTATAACCACAATATGGATTTTAATGATTCAAAAGTAAAAAAACCCTGCCATTTAGCAGGGTTTGTTGGCTCTGGAAAGCAATTAACGCGCCAGCCAGCCGCCGTCTACCGCAACGGTATAGCCGTTGATATAGTCAGATGCGCTGGACGCCAGGAACACGACAGGCCCCATCAGGTCGCTCGGCAGACCCCAACGCCCCGCCGGAATACGATCGAGGATTTCTGCGCTACGCTGCTCATCAGCACGCAGCTGTTGAGTGTTATTCGTCGCCATGTAACCCGGTGCAATCGCGTTGACGTTGATGTTATGTTTTGCCCACTCGTTCGCCATCAGACGGGTAACACCCATTACGCCGCTTTTAGACGCGGTGTAAGACGGCACGCGGATCCCGCCCTGGAAGGAAAGCATAGAGGCGATGTTGATAATTTTACCACCGTTACCCTGGGCGATAAAGTGCTTCGCCGCGGCCTGAGACATAAAGAACACGCTCTTAATGTTCAGGTTCATCACGTCATCCCAGTCTTTTTCGCTGAAATCGATCGCATCGTCACGACGGATAAGACCCGCGTTGTTGACCAGAATATCGATATGGCCGAATTCTGCCACTGCGCGCTCCAGCAGCGCCGGAATACCGTCGATTTGACGCAGATCGGCGGTCAGGCTTAAAAAACGGCGGCCCAGTGCGGTCACACGTTCGATGGTTTCTGTCGGTTCAACAATGTTGATACCGACGATATCGCAGCCCGCTTCAGCCAGGCCCAGCGCCATACCCTGACCCAAACCGGTATCACAACCGGTCACAACGGCGACTTTACCTTCAAGAGAGAATGCATTCAAAATCATTGTAAATCCTTAATTTTTTATAATGCCCGCCGCAGCAGGCACGGCTGTCGCCCGCAACTAGCGCAGATCTTTTACTGCAACGTGGTCCATATCATCAAAGACCTGGTTTTCGCCGACCATGCCCCAAATGAACGTATACGCTTTTGTGCCGACACCGGAGTGAATAGACCAGCTTGGAGAAATCACCGCCTGCTCGTTGTGCATCACAATATGACGCGTTTCCTGAGGCTGCCCCATCATGTGGAAGACGCAGGTATCTTCTTCCATATTGAAGTAGAAATAGACTTCCATACGACGTTCATGGGTATGACACGGCATGGTGTTCCACAGGTTACCCGGTGCCAGTTCAGTCAGACCCATGCTCAACTGGCAGGTTTCCAGAACATCCGGCACAAAGTATTTGTTGATGGTACGACGGTTACTGGTGAGGTTATCGCCCAGCGTCACTGGCGCAACGTCTGCAGGCGTGACTTTCTTAGTTGGGTAAGTCGTGTGGGCCGGCGCGCAGTTGTAGTAAAACTTCGCCGGTTTTGTCGTATCAATACTGGCGAATACCACCTCTTTTGCCCCTTTCCCGACGTACAGCGCGTCGCGATGGCCAATTTCATAGCACTGGCCGTCAACGGTAATCGTGCCCGGGCCGCCGATATTGATCACACCCAGCTCACGACGTTCGAGGAAATAGGTTACGCCCAGCTGTTTGCCGACTTCGCCACCCACAGAGACGGTTTTGGCCACTGGCATAATGCCGCCAACAATGATGCGGTCGATGTGGCTGTAGACCATGGTGTATTCATCTGCGACAAACACTTCTTCGACCAAAAACTCATTACGCAGCCCCTGAGTGTCCAGGGTTTTCGCATGCGCACTATGGATGCTTTGTCTTACGTCCACATTTACCTCCAGTGATAAATTGACCGTGAATGCTTAAACGAATAGCAAAACGCTGTTCCGTTTTATCTTATGCACTCATGATATTCCTCCCTGAATGTGTTTTCAATTATAAATAAAACGATGTTTCACTTTTTTCGCATCTTATTATCAAAAGTGTAAGTGCGATCACGCTAGCGCGTATGAATAGCGAAATGGACCTTAATAAAATGATTGAATAACAATACGATAAATTTATTTATTCATTAGTGGCGGGGATAAAAAATGGAAAATTCAGCCGAGATGATCAGTCGAAAAGACACCTTTTCTAACAAAGTGCGCAGTTAATCACATGAAATGAAACAATGTTTTGATAAGTTAACTTTGTTTAGAGTGTATGTTTCTGTAACTGGCCTTGCCCTCCTGCTGGAGGGCTTTTTTACAGGTGCAGGGAAAACACGTAGAAAGGCGTTTAAGACGGTAAATGTAAGATCGTTAATCTCGTTCGATAGCGAGCGCCACCCCCTGACCACCACCGATACACAGCGTTGCCAGGCCCTTATGCGCCCGACGCTTCACCATTTCATGCACCAGCGAAACCAGAATTCGGCAGCCAGATGCGCCAATCGGGTGACCGAGCGCAATGGCTCCACCGTTAACATTCACCCGCCGTTCATCCCACTCCAGCATTTTCCCAACGGATAATGCCTGCGCGGCGAAGGCCTCATTAGCTTCGATAAGATCAACATCTGCCAGTTGCCAGCCCACACGCTCAAGGCAGCGGCGCGTCGCATACACTGGCGCAATCCCCATGAGCGCAGGGTCGACCCCGACGCTGGCAAAGGCGCGAATACGGGCCAGTACAGGTAAGTTCAACTCTTGCGCCTTGGCCTCGCTCATCATCATCACCGCAGCGGCGCCGTCATTGATGGATGACGCGTTACCTGCCGTTACCGAACCGAGCCTGTCAAAAGTAGGATCCAGACGCGCCAGCCCTTCGGCGCTGGCATCGGTACGGGGCTGCTCGTCGGTATCCACCACCAATGATTGCCCATTACGCTGTGTTACCACCGGCACGATTTCATCTTTAAAGCGTCCAGCATCAATTGCCATCCGCGCTTTGTGCTGCGAGTGCAGCGCGTAGGCATCCTGCAATTCGCGGCTAATGCCGTATTCTCGCGCCAGGTTTTCCGCGGTAACGCCCATGTGATAATCGTTGAAGGCATCCCACAGACCGTCATGTACCAGGCTGTCGACCAGTTGGCTGTTCCCCAGCTGTGCGCCGGTGCGGCTATCGGTAAGGACATGCGGGGCACGGCTCATATTCTCTTGCCCGCCCGCAATCACAATGTCGGCTTCGCCGCACTGGATAGCCTGGGTCGCCAGATGCAGCGCTTTCAGGCCCGAACCGCAGACATCGTTAATGGTGATGGCGGAAACGGTATTGGGTAGCCCACCATTGATGGCAGACTGACGCGCCGGATTCTGCCCGGCACCTGCGGTAAGCACCTGACCGAGGATCACTTCATCCACAGCATGAACGTCCACGCCTGTGCGTTCCAGTAAAGCCCTGACCACCATGCTGCCTAATTCAACGGCAGAATGGCGCGCCAGCGTCCCCTGGAAGCAACCAATCGGTGTCCTTAACGCCCCGACTATCACAACCTCTTTCATCACCACCTCAGCGCAAAATAACACCGCAATAGTAGATGATTGTTAAAAAGAGTTATCAAGGTTGTTTAAAAACGGTGATTTTTATCACAAAGGAAATTCGTATCATTTATTGGTCATCTGAACGCCACTCTGCTGTAAATGGTCGCGCAGCCAACTTCCCGCCACGCCAGGCGGTGATTTCTTATTCCACAACAGATCGATAGAGATAGCCTTTGGCCAGCCGGGCAGCTTTAATTGAACCAATGGTTTTTCTGCCGCAAACTCCTCCACCAGCGCACACGGGAGCGCGCACCAGCCGAATCCCTGAACAGCCATACTTAGCAATAACAGGTAGTTAGGAGCCGACCAGACGGGACCGCGCGCCACGTTAGTCCCGCTTTCCAGATAGGTATTCAGACGCAGCTCGCGCCAGGTATGCAGCTGTTCCCACTGCAGTTTTTCTTGAGCCGCCAAAGGATGCGATACCGCCACGTATAATCCCATCCAGGTTTGCATCGGCAGACGCGTAACGCCCATGTCTGTCGGATAATCCTCCCGCGCTTCGATCAACCCCACCTGAGCACGTCCTTTTTGCAGCAGATCGATCACGTCCTCGTCTTCGCCAATCAGACATTCAAACTCGGTATGGGGAAACTTGCGGTCAAACTGCACCATCAACTCTTCCAGCACATCCGGATGCAGCGTGTCTGACAACACGAAGGTCAGACGCGCTTCCGTTTCACCCGACAGCGAAATCGCCGCCTCGTCCAGACGATCGCTCGCTGACAGAATGGCCTGCACATAACCCAGCACCCGCTTACCTTCTTCGGTCAGCGTTGGCTGGCGCGATGAACGGTCAAACAGCGCAAAACCAAGGTCGGCTTCCAGATGCGCAATGGCTGTACTGATGGTGGACTGGCTTTTGCGCAGCCGCCGGGCTGCCGCAGAAAATGAACCGCAGGAAACGGTCTCCACAAATGCCGTTAATGCTTCAGGAGAGTAACGCATGAACTATCTACTTTATCGATGGATACTATCTTTTAGATATCACATAAAACGATAAAATTGCCACCATTCCGTTATCCGGGCATCAAAGAAGGTTTTAGGTTATGCAACACGATACTGTCCAACGCCGCTCGTTAGTAGAGCGTATTTTTCATGCCGTCTGCTTTGAAGGCATTGCCACCGCTGTTCTCGCACCAACCACCGCATGGTTGATGCAGCGCTCGGTGCTGGAAATGGGCGGACTGACCATTCTTCTCGCCACTACAGCGATGATCTGGAATATCATTTATAACGCCCTGTTTGACCGTCTGTGGCCGTCACACCTGGTAAAACGTACGGCGAAAGTGCGAGCATTTCACGCCTTAGGTTTTGAGAGTGGTTTTATTGTGATTGGGGTGAGCATCGTGGCGTATGTGCTGAACGTCAGCCTGCTTCAGGCATTCACGCTGGAAATAGGTTTCTTCCTGTTCTTCCTGCCGTATACCATGTTCTATAACTGGGCTTATGACACGTTACGCGAGCGTGTTATGAAGCGTCGCCAGCAGCGCGTTACTGCCTGATAATTAAAATAATAGTCGGAATTTTCTCGGTTCCGGCTATTCATCCATTCACCTGCCCGCTTGTTCACACCTCCCCCAGCCCCTGCCATTTGTGGTAAATTGCGCTTCTTTTTGTTTATTTTATAGTTGATACGTTCAAATAATGTCGAAATTTTGGTCAAAAGAAGAGACTCTCTGGAGCTTCGCACTATATGGGACTGCCGTCGGCGCAGGAACCCTCTTCCTCCCCATACAGCTGGGTTCTGCAGGTGCGGTGGTACTGTTTATCACCGCTCTCGTCGCCTGGCCTTTAACCTACTGGCCGCACAAGGCACTGTGCCAGTTTATCCTGTCTTCAAAAACGTCAGCTGGTGAGGGGATCACTGGCGCGGTTACACACTACTACGGCAAGAAGATTGGCAGCCTGATCACCACCCTCTATTTTATTGCCTTCTTTGTGGTGGTGCTGATCTACGCCGTGGCGATAACCAACTCACTCACTGAACAGCTGGCAAAACATATCACTATCGACCTGCGGATCCGCATGCTGGTCAGTCTGGGCGTGGTACTGGTGCTGAATTTAATTTTTCTGATGGGTCGACAAGCCACTATCCGGGTGATGGGCTTTCTGGTGTTCCCGCTCATCGCGTACTTTTTGTTCCTTTCGCTCTACCTGACCGGAAGCTGGCAGCCAACGTTACTAACCGGCCAGATGTCTGTCGATCAGCACACGCTTCATCAGGTTTGGATATCTATTCCCGTGATGGTTTTCGCTTTTAGCCATACGCCAATTATCTCCACGTTCGCCATTGATCGACGTGAGAAATATGGCGAGCAGGCCATGGGTAAATGCAAAAAAATCATGAAGGTAGCCTACGTCATCATCTGCCTGAGCGTGCTGTTTTTCGTTTTCAGCTGTTTGCTTTCGATTCCGACAAACTATATCGAGGATGCAAAAAATGAAGGCGTGACCATTCTGTCAGCACTATCGATGATGCCTAACGCACCGGCATGGCTGTCGATTTCCGGGATCATCGTTGCCGTCGTAGCGATGTCAAAATCGTTCCTTGGCACCTACTTTGGCGTGATTGAAGGGGCAACGGAGGTAGTAAAAACATCGTTGCATCAGGTGGGTGTGAAGAAAAGCCGGGCCTTTAACCGCGCTCTGTCCATTATGTTGGTCTCAAGCATCACGTTTATCATCTGCTGCATCAATCCTAATGCTATTTCAATGATTTACGCGATTAGTGGGCCGCTGATTGCCATGATTCTGTTTATCATGCCGACATTGTCTACCTATCTGATCCCGGCGCTGAAGCCATACCGTTCAGTGGGTAACCTGATCACCCTGATTGTCGGTCTGCTGTGCGTATCTGTGATGTTTTTTGGCTAGAACGTGTTGCTTAACGGCTCATTTTCAGAAAGCATCAACCAGTGTTGGCGGAGGTAATAAACATGTTATCTCAAGGAAAGGATTCCGTTCACCTCATATTAATCGTTTCTCTGAAGCACAGATTCCTGTGAACGTGCAAGGGAGGCTCACCGCCGCCTCCCTTGCAACCCAGGCTCCCGGCGGGAAAATCGTCGCTGCGCGATTCATTCGTCTTATTCCGTCTGCCTGTCGGGTCGGGGTGTCGCTTCAACGCTCTGATTTCCAGTTAAATCTGTTTTGCTGTTCAGACCAAAAACGCAGATGGTGAGGTGTGAGCTGGTCCGGCTGAAAATTGCCGACGTGTTTCCGTAAGCCCGGGAGAGCCAGCATGGATGCTGGCTCAGGGCGCGCTTTGCAGGGACGCTACCTCGCGCCCGACCCGGTAGCCTGGAGGAATAAGCGGAGGGGACCGCGGAGCGGCAATTTTCCCGCCGGGAGCCGGGATTGTAAAGGGCGTGGCGAAGAACGCCCTTTACACGTTCACGGGTATCGATGCTTCAGAAAAATAACACTGCTGAGGTGAACGGAACCCTGAGAAAGAATCACATGCTACATGCTTAACTGGACGGTATTGAACGTGGATGAGCCGTTAAACTGGCTTATTTGATGTACGAATCCAGTACTTTCAGAATCACATCCAAATCTTCTTCGCGCTTAATTTCATCGCCCTGATGCACAATGTGCTCGGTCAGATGACCTTTAATCACTTCGCGCATTAATCCATTTACCGCCCCGCGGATCGCCGCTATTTGCTGCAATACCGCCGCGCATTCATGCGGTTCATCCAGCATGGTTTTCAACGCCGCTACCTGCCCCTGAATCTTGCTGGTTCGGGCTTTCAGCTTTTGTTTGTCGCGGATCGTATGTGACATAACTTTACCTTTTTAACATCTGGCTGTAAGGACAATACCATCGACATTCTACTGGGGGGTAGTATTTGATACTGGGGGGGAGTAGAATCAGGCGAAATTAAACAACTAAGAATCATTCTCATGGGTGAGTTTTCTACGCTTCTTCAGCAAGGCAACGCCTGGTTTTTCATTCCCAGCGCGATTCTATTAGGTGTGTTGCACGGTCTGGAACCAGGGCATTCCAAGACGATGATGGCGGCCTTTATTATTGCTATTAAGGGGACCATCAAACAGGCGGTGATGCTGGGGCTGGCAGCAACGCTGTCGCATACCGCCGTAGTATGGCTGATTGCGCTCGGTGGGATGTATATCAGCAAAGCGTTTACCGCCCAGGCCGTTGAGCCCTGGCTGCAATTTGTCTCGGCGATAATTATTCTCGGGACCGCATTCTGGATGTTCTGGCGAACCTGGCAGGGAGAGCAGAACTGGCTGGCCCAGACGCATCACGACCACGATCACGGGCATCACCACCACCATGATCATGACGACCATCACCACCATCATCATGACCACGACCACGATCATAACCATGCCGCGTTAGCAGGGCTGAACGAGGGTTCGAAAGAGTATCAGGATGCCCACGAACGGGCGCATGCCACCGATATTCAGCGCCGCTTTGCGGGCAAAGAGGTCACCAACGGCCAAATATTACTGTTCGGTCTGACCGGTGGGCTGATCCCGTGCCCAGCTGCCATTACGGTGCTGCTGATATGCATCCAGCTCAAAGCCTTCACGCTGGGCGCCACCATGGTGCTGTGCTTCAGCCTCGGGCTGGCGCTGACACTGGTAACGGTGGGCGTGGGTGCGGCAATCAGCGTGCAGCAGGCGGCCAAGCGTTGGAGCGGATTTAACACACTGGCACGCAAAGCGCCCTATTTTTCCAGCGTGCTCATTGCAATGGTCGGCTTATATATGGGGATTCACGGCTATATGGGGATCGTCGGTTAATATATGAGAGCGCAGCAGCGATAGCCGCTGCGCGGAAAACCAAACTAGCTTGCGACATTCCCCCACACCAGTTGCCCTTTATGGAAGGTCGCAGTGCGTGGGGAGATTCGCGCGACCGCTTCCGCTGAGCATGAAGCATCTACCAGCACAAAGCTGGCTTCAGCCTGCGCTTTCGGCCAGACGCGCTCACCTTTATCGTTAAGCGGCAGCACATCACCGGTAGCGAGGAACAGCGCCCGCGACAGATTAAGTTCATTCGGGCGAATATAGAGCTGCGCGTACAGATTCGCCTTCTCCAGCATGTCTCCCAGGCCGTACGGTGACCAGTGGTCAATCACGCTGTCGGTACCGGTAATCACTTCCACGCCTTTGTCGCGCAGCTGCTTGAGCGGCATGTGCATCGTGCCAATCGGCACCGTCGAGGCAATAGTAATCTGCTGCGCCGCCATGCGGGTTGCGAGTTCATCCACCTGCTGTTCGTTCAGCGTAGACAGCGCAAACGCGTGGCTGATGGTCAGTTTGCCCTTTAACTGCGGCGTTTTCTCCACCGTTTCTACCATGTAATTCACCGCCGCCACGCCCGCCGGACTGGTTTCATGCAGATGGATATCCACGCCTTTGTTGTAATCGAGCGCAATCTGGAACATGGTATCGAGTGATTTTTCCATCGCCCCATCCACGCTGGTTGGGTCCAGACCGCCGACATAATGCGCTCCCGCCTGCATCGCTTCACGCATTAGCGGTTCAGATTTTGATAACAGCAGGCCATGCTGTGGAAATGCCACAATTTCACAGGCAAAACCCGGCTGGCGACGCGCCAGCACCGCCTGCAGGTTCTCCAGGTTTTTCAGTCCGGAAACCGGTTCTATGTTGCAGTGGCTGCGGGCAATCGAGGTGCCTTTTGATTGCAGCAAATCGATCAGCTTTTCCGCCCGCTCCTGGGTGTAAGGCTGGAGTTCAGGCAGCAGCTTTTGTTCCAGGCGGATCATATCCTGAATGGTGGTACCCGCCGGACGGTTCAGCGAACGCCAGGGACCGCCGTAAAAGGTTTTATCCAGATGGATATGCATGTCGCGCATGGCGGGCAGCATCAGCTTTCCACCCGCATCGTAGTGCGGCAGCGTCGCATCCGGATGCTGCTTATTCTCGCGCAGCGCAACTATTTTCCCGTCCTGGATTTCAACGGTTTGCAGCGCGGTACGGGTGTGCACCACCACTGAGCTTTCGTAATCAAACCCCGCTTCCAGCAGGACGTTATCCAGGTAATAGTGCTTATCGTTAATCGTCATTGTGCTCTTCGACCCGCAGGTGTTCCCGACAGGATTAGCAGCATACGCGACCGGGGCGACTGCGCCAAACAGCGCGGCAGCAGTGACCATTTTTCCGCTCTGGCTTAAAAATTCACGGCGGCTGTTACTTTCCTTCATTCGCATCTCCTCTCAGGAATGGACAATATGGGTGCCCGTTTCGCCGCGCAGTGCGGCGGGCAGGCATTCCGGCGTGGTGATGATCACTCGTTTACCGCCACGCTCCAGAAACGCCAGGCTGGCAACAATCTTGGGTAACATGCTGCCCGGCGGGAAATGTCCCTCCTGCATGTAACGGGTCATCGTGGCGACATCCACCGTATCCAGCGCCTGCTGGTTAGGTTTGCCAAAATGAATACAGACCTGCTCGACGCCGGTGGTGATCACCAGAATGTCGGCACGGATCTCCTGTGCCAGCAACGCCGTGGAGAGATCTTTATCAATCACAGCATCCACGCTTTGGTAATCCCCCTGATCGCTACGCACCACCGGGATGCCACCACCACCCGCACCAATCACCACAAACCCCTGCTGAGTCAGCGTTTTGATCGCCTCTGCTTCAACAATACGTTTTGGTTCAGGGGAAGCAAAAGGTATTATTAATGAATCCGTTCGTGGTAAAGATCTTTATCTTATGGTCGATGTATGTAACTACAACCTGACATATTCCCTGACAGGAAATATTAACCATATGTCCCCTGACGATCATTATCAGAACTTGAAACGTATTATTGCAGCAGTAGGTGGAAAAGGACGTCGTATTAACGTCATTATGCCATTCTTATATGAAAGCCGTCAGCACAAGAGAAGCAGTCGTGAATCTCTGGACTGCGCACTCGCTCTTCAGGAGCTTGTCCGTATGGGTGTTGACAATATCATCACATTTGATGCTCACGATCCTCGTGTACAGAATGCGATTCCATTAAACGGATTCGAAACAATCCGTCCGACATACCAGTTCGTCAAAGGTCTTCTCCGTACCTTCAAAGACCTTCAGATCGACAGCGATCACATGATGGCAATCAGCCCGGATGAAGGTGCTACAGGACGTGCAATTTATCTTGCCAACGTACTGAACCTTGATATGGGTATGTTCTACAAACGCCGTGACTTCTCACGTGTGGTAGACGGCCGTAACCCGATCGTTGCTCATGAGTTCCTTGGATCTTCCGTAGAAGGAAAAGATGTGATCATTCTTGATGACATGATTTCTTCCGGTGACAGTATGTTAGACGTTGCCCGCCAGTTAAAACAGCGCAAAGCAAAACGTATCTTCTGCGCTGCTACATTCGGTCTGTTCACAAACGGTCTGGAGAAATTCGACCAGGCATATGAAGAAGGTATCTTAGACGCTGTTCTGACTACCAACCTGATCTACCAGACACCTGAACTTCTGGAACGTCCATATTATATTAACTGTGATATGAGCAAATATATTGCCCTCGTGATCGACACTCTTAACCACGATGGTTCTATCAGCAGTATCCTGAATCCTATCGAAAGAATTCAGAATGTTGTCAATAAGTATAAAAATGGTGAAGAGATTTAATAGTATCTACAGGACCTGCCACGGGCAGCTCCTTACGAATGCACGTGATTAAAAAATGCTGCCGGGAATTTCCCGACAGCATTTTTTTAAAGTTCTATCTTGTGATAAACAAGTCCGGCTTCTTTCATCACCTGTTCTTCTCTCGTCTGACAGGTAAATATGATCACTTGTTTCTTATGTTCTTTCAACCATCTGAGTGTCTGAAACATTCTCTCCTCATCATAATATGCAAATGCATCATCCAGTATCACCGGCATCTCTTCCTCACATAAAAGCTCTCCCACTGCCATACGGAGTGCCAGATAGACCTGTTCTACCGTTCCACGACTTACCTGTTCAATCTCTACTCTCTTTTCATCTGTCATAAGCGATACATGAAGTTTTTCATCTGTCACAAGCTTTTTATATTTTCCACCTGTGATCTCACAGATGAATGATGACGCTTTCTCATTCAGATCTCTTTTTAGATATCCCCGCATCTCCTCTGACAACTGTTCCAGATGATCTGCCGCCATCTGGACCGCCTGGCGTTTCATCTCATATTCCCTGGAACGCTCATTAACTTCATCCAGTTCCGCGAGCTGTTCTCCCAGGTTGTCATACTGAATTCTCTTCTCTTTTAATTCCGCTGTAATATGCGATTTCTCCCAGCGTAACCTCTCTATCGGAACTTTCTCCTCTTCCTGCGTGATCTCTTCAAGGATAATCTCTGGCTCTGTTTTTACCTGTTTTTTTCCAACTTTCATCCGATTCCATATATATAAGCCGAACGCAAGGAATAACACAATAGCAATCAGATAATTCCACGGTTTCGAGAACAAGATGACTGCAATCACAATAACCAGTGCAAACACCAGAAGCTCCATTGGATGGATCCTCCATTTTTCCGGACGAATCTCATCCATGACACCTTTTCCATGTTCTTCTTCCCTCTGGCGCTCTTTTTTCTTTTCTTCTTCCTTTTCCAGCCGATACGCAAGTTCTTCTTCTACACGTTCCAGTTCTTCTTCCAGATGATGTACATCACGCCAGACAAAAGATACTTCCTGCTCAAGTTTTTCACGTTTCTGCTGCTTTTGAGCCATTTCCATACGGATCTCATTTTCCAGGATCTTCTTCCTGCCCCTTAACTGTTCCAATGCACCGGCCAGGTCGATTTCTCCGTTTCCCGAGGTGTAATAGTTTGTCGCATAATTTTTCAGCTCTGCCACAATACTTTCCCCCATCTGTGCATTCCTCTGGCTCATGGAAACGGTATTATCGTAACGTTCTGCGTCCATCTCCCCAAGCAGCATCTGAAGATCTCCGTCTTCTACAGACAGTACTTCACCGTCCTCTTCACAGATCAGTTCCGCTTTTTTAGAATATTTATCAAAATTTCTTTCGATACGGAAATGTTTCTCTCCACTTTTGAACTTCAATATACCAGAATAGTAATTAGGATTTTCCCACGGTTCATATATACTGAAAGTATCATTTTGCGCGGCCCGTCCTCTCCCTCTTTCTATTCCGAAAAGCATTCCCCTGATGAATGTATGGATTGTAGACTTTCCTGATTCGTTTTCCCCGTGAATCAGGTTGATCCCCTCATCCAGATCTATCTGCCGGTCATGGAATTTTCCAAAGTTTTTTAACAATAATTCATTAATCTGCATCTTTCGGTTCTATCCTCTTCTCGTCTCCATCAAAGCCTGCACGCCTTCACAGAGTGCCTGGTACTCCAGACTGTCGGCCGGATAGCCACTCAGGCTTTCAATATATTGTCCGAGAATGTTTCCTTTATTTTCATTTTTTAATTTTTCAAAGTCATATGCAGGCTTTGTGTGGTCTGTAATCTCCACCACATTACCGTATGGATCCATATGATCCAGCTCATACCAGATATCCGGATCTCGATAACCAGTCAGTGTAATCTTATACATGTGCTGCTTTCCCTGCTCTTCGATCATATCTGCAATCTTTTGCCTCAGTACATGGCCGGTCACAGATTTATCCACCTGTACCTCGCAGTGTCTGTATTCTCGCAGTGCATGTGGCACAAAACGGATCTGACAACCATTTCCGGTGATCTTTCCTTCGATATAACCATGAGCTCCTGTATCACCTACATCCGTCGGCTCCAGCGATCCGGCATATGCCATCCGGTTCTCCACCAGCATCTGCGGCTTGTGGATATGTCCAAATGCAGCATAATCATACCCAAGCGTCATGATCTGACTACTCTTGATCGGAATATGTTTCTCATCCCCGCCGTGTGCAAGCAAAATCTCATACTTCTGCCGTCCTTCCGGAACTGCATGATCATATAACGGCTCCAGAATTTCTCTGGAATGATAACTGCATCCATAGACAGCCGTCTGGATCCGGTCAAGTTCCACACAGCTCATTTCCTGCGAGCAGATCATGTGCACATGCGGTGCCCAGGTAAATGTTCGGTAATAAGAGTTTTTCCTGATATGATCATGATTACCGGCGATCATAACAACTTCTGTCTGCTCCAGCATCTCCAGTATGGAATTCATTTCTTTTAATTCTCTTAAAAGTGGCTGCCTGTGGAACAGGTCCCCCGCGATCAGCAACAAATCTGTCTTTTTCTGATTGCAGATTGTTATGATATCACGAAAGCTGTCCCAGAGCTCCTGTTCTCTATTTTGACTGTACGCGTTTCCCGCGTCCGGCTTTGCCCCTAAATGCAAGTCTGCGATGTGTATGAACTTCATCCTCGCTTCCCTCTTTCTGTTCTGTCTTCTCTTTCGATGGCAGTGTTACGACAAACTGTGTCCGGTTGTCATCACTTTTTGCCAGGATTCTTCCTCCGTGCAGCTCCACGATCTGTTTGGCGATCGCAAGTCCCAGACCTGCGCCGCCGGTTCCTGTCGATCTGGAACCATCCACGCGATAGAATTTCTCGAATATCGTCTGAAGCATATCGCCCGGAATCTTATCACCTGCATTGGTAAATGTGATCTCGATGTCACCATCCTTCATTTTCGCTTCGATCCGGATCTCCGTATCTGCATAGCAGTAAGCAATTGCATTTCTTAAGATATTATCGAATACTCTTGCAAGCTTATCCGGATCTCCGTAGATCATCAGATCTTCTTCTACATCCACTTCACAGGTCAGCTTCTTTTCCTGGAGGACTCCGTACAGCTCATCTGCAAGCTGTTCAAGCATCATCGTAAGATCAATCTCTACCGGTTCCAGTTCGATATTCTGAAGATTATATCTTGTAATATCAAAAAATTCATTGATCAGCTCCCCTAATCGGATGGATTTTTCCAATGCGATGTGAGTATATGCTTTTCGTTCTTCTTCCGGCATGTCGGGATGATCTTCGAGCATCGTAAGATACGCCACGATCGAAGTCAGCGGCGTCTTCAGATCATGCGCCAGAAAAAGCACCAGGTCGTTTTTCTTCTTTTCGCCTTCCGATGCCTCCAGCTCCTGCCGTTTTAATGTTGCTTTAATCTCATTCAAACGGATCTCTATTGGTTTTAATTCTGTGATCAGATGAATGGGATCTGTAGATTCCGATATAATATTTTCAATTCCATGATCGATCTGATCCAGATATTTTGTCATCTGAGAAAGCGCAACATAAAAAAACAGCGCAAAAAGGATCAGATAACCAACAATCATGAAAAATGTCTTGTTATCTCCGATCAGCTGCCAGTAAAGATGGACCGCCGTCTTTTCATTTATATTCAGAAATACCAGAACATCTACAAAAGTTCTGGCAAAACTGTCATTATAAATTCCATCGATCACAAATTTAAGCAGTACCCCCCCTACCAGAACGGTAAGCGCTGTGACCAGCACCGTCTGCAAGAGGATACTGAATTTTAATTTCCGATAATTATTCTTCAACCTTATAGCCCACTCCCCACACAGTCTTGATAAAATCAGACTTGCCTGTCGGTGCACTCATCTTCTCGCGGAGATGACGGATATGCACCATCACCGTGTTGTTACTGTTCTTATAATATTTCTCATGCCATACTTTCTCGAACAATTCTTCTGAGCTTATGACCTTTCCCCGGTTCTCACACAGAAGCCAGAGGATGTCGAATTCGATCGGTGTCAGTGTCAGCGGCACTTCATTGTATACACACTCATGAGAAGTCCGGTTCAGAAACAGCCCTCCGAAATCCAGGACATCTCCTTCTTCTTTGGTCCCTTCATTATACTGTGTACACCGGCGAAGCTGTGCTTTCACTCTCGCCACCAGCTCCAGTGGGTTGAACGGTTTCGGAATATAATCATCCGCTCCCAGCGTAAGCCCGGTAATCTTATCCATGTATTCCGTCTTCGCCGTCAGCATGATCACCGGAAATGTATATTTCTGCCGGATCTGCTTGAGGATCTGGAATCCGTCAATATCCGGAAGCATAATATCCAGGATCGCAAGATCGATCTTCGTACTGTTAATACAGTCCAGTGCATCCTGGCCGTTGTAAAATTTGAATACTTTGTATTGGTCATTCTGGAGATAAAGCTCTACTACATCAGCGATTTCCTTTTCGTCATCTACTACTAATATATTCATACTGCCCTCCATTCTATATGGGGACGGCGGATTTTTATAAATCCCCCGTCCCCATATACGTTTTATATACGTTTTTCACGTGTTGTTATCCACATGATCCTCTATTACAGTTCACAGTTGTTGACAGTTCTTGGGAATGGAATTACGTCACGGATATTGCCCATTCCTGTCAGATACATGACGCATCTTTCGAATCCAAGTCCGAATCCGGCATGTCTTGTAGAACCATATTTACGAAGATCCATGTAGAACTTGTAGTCTTCTTCTTTCAGTCCCAGTTCATCCATTCTTGCTTTCAGCTTATCGTAGTCATCCTCTCTCTGGCTTCCTCCGATGATCTCACCGATTCCAGGTACCAGACAGTCTACTGCCGCAACGGTCTTGCCATCGTCGTTCAGCTTCATGTAGAATGCTTTGATCTCCTTCGGATAATCTGTTACGAATACCGGACGTTTGAAGACTTCTTCTGTCAGGTATCTTTCGTGCTCTGTCTGAAGGTCTGTTCCCCATGTTACTTTGTATTCAAATTTATCATTGTGTTTCTCAAGAAGTTCTACAGCCTCTGTATATGTCACTCTTGCGAAATCAGAAGATACTACGTTGTGCAATCTCTCCAGAAGTCCCTTGTCTACGAATGAATTGAAGAAGTTCATCTCTTCCGGTGCATTCTCAAGCACATAGTTGATGACGTATTTTAACATTGCTTCCGCAACGAACATATCGTCATCCAGATCTGCAAATGCCATCTCAGGCTCGATCATCCAGAACTCTGCCGCATGACGTGTTGTGTTAGAGTTCTCTGCACGGAATGTCGGTCCGAATGTATAAATATTGCGGAATGCCTGTGCGTAAGTCTCACCATTTAACTGTCCGCTTACAGTAAGGCTTGTCTCTTTTCCGAAGAAATCTTTGGAATAATCTACGCTTCCGTCTTCATTCTTCGGTACGTTATTCAGATCCATAGTCGTTACCTGGAACATCTCTCCTGCACCCTCACAATCACTTCCTGTGATCAGTGGTGTATGCACATATACGAATCCTCTCTCCTGGAAGAACTTGTGAATCGCATATGCCGTCAGAGAACGTACACGGAATACTGCCTGGAACGTATTCGTTCTAGGTCTTAAATGTGCGATCGTTCTCAGATATTCAAAACTGTGGCGCTTCTTCTGAAGCGGATAATCCGGTGCCGATGCTCCTTCAACTTCTACGGTATCCGCCTGGATCTCAAATGGTTGCTTTGCCTGCGGTGTTGCTACCAGCGTACCTGTAACGATCACTGCTGCCCCGACATTTAACTTGGAAATCTCTGCAAAGTTATCCATCTTGTCATGGTATACAACCTGTAAAGGCTCAAAGAAGGTTCCGTCATTTACCACGATAAATCCGAATGCTTTGGATCCACGGATACTTCTTACCCATCCTCCGATTGTTACTTTCTGATCCATGTATGAATCTCTGTTTTTATACAATTCTCTGATTGTTGTCAATTCCATACCAATGTTTCTCCTTTTTTAAAAACTCACATATATTTCTATTATACCATATCCCCCTGGTTTATGTTATACTATATTTACTGAATTTAAAAAGTTAGGAGATTATCATATGAAGAACTTACTAGTTGCACAGTCCGGCGGACCAACTTCTGCAATCAACGCAACCCTTGCCGGAGTAGTTGAGAACGCACTTTCCAGCCCGTCCGTAGATAGGATTTACGGATCGATCAACGGAATCCAGGGAGTGCTGACTGAGAACCTGATAGATCTGAAAACTAAAATTACAAATGTATCCGAACTGGATCTTCTTTGTCAGACCCCTGCTTCTGCACTCGGCTCCTGCCGTGTGAAATTAAAAGATCCTGCTGTGTGTGCAGATGAATATGAGACCATTATCTCTGTTCTTAGAAAATACAATATTGACTGCTTTATCTATATCGGTGGAAATGATTCCATGGATACGATCAAAAAATTATCTGATTATGCGATCATTACCGGACATCCGACACGTTTCGTAGGCTGCCCGAAGACTATCGATAATGACTTGGCGCTGACGGATCATACACCGGGATTTGGAAGTGCGGCAAAATATATCGGAACATCTATGAAAGAGATTATCCGTGACAGTTTCTGCCTGGAATATGAAAAAGGCGTGGTATCTATCGTCGAAATAATGGGAAGAAATGCCGGATGGCTGACCGGAGCGGCTGCATTGTCAAAGGGAGAAGACTGCGAAGGACCGGATCTTATCTATCTGCCGGAACTTCCATTTGATCTTCAGTTATTTGGAGAAAAGATCAAACAATTATTACAGGAGAAAACATCTATTGTTGTTGCAGTATCAGAAGGAATCCGTACAGAAGATGGAACTTATGTATGTGAACTTGGCAACAGTATTGACTTTGTAGATGCATTTGGACATAAGCAGTTATCCGGAACAGCATCTTACCTTGCAAGTTATATTGCAGGGGAGATTGGATGTAAGACACGTGCGATTGAATTAAGTACATTACAAAGAGCCGCATCTCACGCAGCCTCAAGAGTTGATATACTGGAAGCATATCAGGTTGGAGGAGCAGCGGTAAAGGCAGCAGACGAAGGAGATACCGGAAAGATGGTAGTCTTAAAACGTCTGTCGGATGATCCATATCAGTGCGGAACAGAAGTAAAGGATGTACACAAGATTGCCAATGATGAGAAGCTTGTACCAAGAAACTGGGTAAACGAAGAAGGTACTTATGTAACAAATGAGTTTATTTCTTATGTGCGTCCATTGATTCAGGGGGATGTATCACCGGTTATGGTAGATGGAATTCCAAGACATCTGTATACACCAAAAGAATTAAGCCACAGATAAAAAATAGATAAGATTTGAAGGTTGGAAAGATAGTGCCGTATTGCGAGCGTATAACAAGATACATGTCTTGCAATATGGCACTTTTTGTATACCAAAGCAGCATGTAAGAGAAGTTGCCGGCAGCAAGTTCTGTAGATACAAAAATATGTAAGAGAAGTTGTCTGTGGCAGGTCCTTTAAAGTGCTGTGCCAGAAAATATATAAAAACAATAAAAAAGGGTTGAAATTTTGAAATGAATCAGGTAAGATATCTTTAATCTATATTTTCAAGATAGATTCTTTTAATTAATCTATATAGTCTGTAGGACTTCGTGAGGCCTCACCAAATTTACCATGTAAGAAAAAATGAAAGAAGAACAGGGGTGATATATGTTGCAACAAAAAGAAAGTTATGATGTGTTGCGGCTGATTGAGCATGGACAATTATGCTATATCAGTTCCGAAAATGTGCAGGGGAAAACCCTGGACAGATACTTAAAATATCATCCGGTAATAAAAAAACGGGAGATATTTTTATTATTAAAAGAGATAGCAGGACAACTGGCGTCATTTCACAGGTGCAGGGGAAATCCTTGTTATCAATATGTAAATCCATATAGTATTGTCAGGTCTGAAGATGGAAGAATTTATTTTCTGGATATGCAGTCGGAAGCAAACAGAAGCAAGATGATATTTATGCAAAGAAGAGATATCCGTGAATATTTTCTTCCGCCGGACGAAAAGTATTATCAACATGCCAGTAAGGAACTGGATATGTATGGGCTGGGAAAAACATTTCAATATATTCTGGCATCTGTGGAGGCAGAACCACGTTTTAACAGACGAGAAGAATATCGTCTTCAGAGAATTATTTCAAAAGCAATGGGGATAAGATCAACCCATTATCTAAATGTATCAGAAATCCAAAAACAAATCCCAAGGTATGAAGAAAAAGACAGAGATAAAATTTTGAATAATAAGGGGAAAAGAAGAAAAAAAGTGTGTATAACAGTAGTTTTGTCTATTGTTTTCGGGGGATATTTGTTCATAAATGCATGGGAAAATGCTGAAAAAGCAAACCAGAGAGAGATGAAAAGAACGGAATCTTCCAAATCAGAAGAGAAAAAAAGTGAAAAATCGGATGACCGGATAAAAAAGAAAATATATGAAAGAGATGAAGAGTATCTGGAATTGGCACTGGCATATTTCCTGAATGTGGGAGATATGAAAAAAAGTCTGAAATGTCTGAATCAAATGGAGAATCAGACTCTGGCAGTTAATCTGAAAAGGCTTATCAAAGCGTATGAAAAACAAAAAGTGCCGGAAGAGGCAGAAAAATTTGCAGCAAGTCTTGCTTACCTGGAGAATGAATGGAAGGAAAGAAGTATGCAGTCGGAAGAGAAGAAAAAACAGGCAATACAGTGCCTGATAAGAGGGTATGGATTACTGGATGATAAAGAAAGTTCAGAAAAAGTGTTGAATCTGGTAGAAGAAGGATTAAAGACAGATTATCTGAATGATTCTGCGAAGAGAGAACTATTGCAGTATCAGGCGTCTGCATTGGAAAAAGAAGAAAAGAAAGAGGAGGCAGCAAACATATATGCAGAGATATTGGAGGATGAGACGGAACCGGGTAAGAGAGAAGAGCTGTATAAAAAGATGGTACAGTTGTATGAAACTGCAGGAAGACGGGATATGGCAAGCGATACATGCATTCAGGGGATAAAAGAGCTTGGAGAATCAGAAGAGTTGAAATTAACACATATAAGACTGATATGTGCAGATCCGGCTGTCAATAGAGATACGTGTGCACTCAAGATTAAAGAATATGTAACAGAAGATACTGAACTTTTGAAAAATGCAGAATTTAAGAAATTACAAAAAGAATATGGAATTAAGGCAGAAGGAGGAAATATATGGGTAGGAAGATAAAAAAAGTAATAATGATAGCAGCGTTTGGTATGGTGACCGGAGGACAGATTGCAGATCTGTTACCGGAAGGAAATGTGATGCAGGTAGAAGCGGGAAGTCGAAAGCAGATTATAAAAGTAAAAAATAAAGGAAAAGACAGTAAGAAAGAATTTGACAAGGACAAAGATAACGCCAAAGATAATGAAAAGGATCTGGTAGAAGAGGGAGAAAAAGAGGACAGAAAAGATTCGGAGGAAGATAGAGAGAAAGACGATAAGAAAGATGACGGGAAAGATCCGGAGAAGGGTGATGAAAAAGATGACGGGAAAGACTCGGAGAAGGATGACGAGAAAGAGGATGGAAAAGATCCGGAGAAGGATGACGAGAAAGAGGATGGGAAAGACTCGGAGAAAGATGACGGGAAAGACTTAGAGAAAGACGATGAAAAAGAGAATGGAAAAGATCCGGAGGAAGAAGAGATAAAAATGTATCATGCGGAATATGAGGATCCGGATGGTCAGAATGGCTATTATATCAGTGCTCCGACCGGAAAGATCACACATCTGAGTAAGAATGGCGTGACCAGATACCTTTTTGAGAATGGAAATGGGGAAAGGCAGGAAGGTACGCTGGAAAAATTAAATGAATCCTGCCGGTTGAAACAATTGAATTTTGCAGATGGAAGGAATGAACTGGAAGTATGGATGGAAGATGAAGAACATCATCAGATTGAAAATTCAGAAAGCAGAAAGGAATTCTGGATAGACAGTGTAAGACCGGTGATCGGTCTGGAAGTGTCCGGAGGAGCAGATATTTGGCACAAAGAGGCAGCAGAGGTAGTGGTAGAAGCTTCTGACGGGAGCAATGGAAGCCAGATCGCGGAAATTATCTGTAAAACAGGAGAAAAAATAGTTGGGAAAAGCAGTAAAGGAGCAGAAAAATTTGTCATTACAGAAAGTTCACAGAATGGGGAAAGTACCCCGGTAACAATTATTGCTACAGACTATGCGGGAAATCAGACGGTGGTAACGGATCGGGTTTTTGTTGACAGAGATGCACCGAAAGCATTGATACAAGGAGTGGAGGATTATACGATTACCAGTAAACCTGTACAAGTCAGCTATCTGGCAGAAGAAGAGAATGTAATTCAGACGGTGCGGGCAAATATTTTAAAAGAAGATATCGATGGGAAAAAGGAAGAAACAGAAATCACAGAATGGAAAACAAAAAGCAGGAATGAGTCTGGTGATACAAAAAAAGAAAGTGTGCAGACACTTGCAGAGGACGGGCTGTATAAACTCCGAATGAATGTAACAGATATGGCAGGGAATGTCAGTCATGCCGAGAGACAGCTGATTATAGATAAAGAAAATCCCGTTATTGCACATGTAGATGAGTTGGATGGAAAGTATTTAAAGAAGTTTAGCTGGAATTATTCTATCGAGGAATCGATTAAGGATTTTACGAATTATACATATGTAATGAAAGTGGACGATGCATTTTATCGGCCAGGAGAAAAGATTGAAAAAGAAGGGGTACATGTACTGACAATCGAAGCTTTTGATTCAGCAGGAAATAAAGGAGAAGCAAAAGCGAGGTTTACCATCGATCATACACCTCCGGTGATCGAGTTTGAGGGGATAGAAGATGGAGAAAAATATGAAAAGAAAAAACATTTTATGTCAGAACAGAGAATCTGGAAGATCAGATTGAATACATTAAAATTAATGGGAAAAAACAAAACAGGAAAAAACAGAAGAAGGGATATGAAATTCAGCTAAATGAGGCAAAAAATTATGAAATAGAGGTAAAAGCAAAAGATTTTGCGGGAAATGAAAAAGTTTCACAGATAGGATTTGAAATATACGAGGAAAAGAGTTTGTGGCAGAAAATTGTGGAACCGGTCAGAAAATATATTTTTTATGGAAATGAAAAGGTAATACAGGATGAAAAAATGGTCAAGGAAGATAAAAAGGAAGGAAAAAAGAAGAACATAATTTTATGGGAGAGAGCTGTTTTATTTGGCGCATTGATTGTTGTAGGAATATGGAAACGGGAAAAAGTGAAAGAAATCTGGAAAAATCTTTCATAAAAGGGAGGATGCCGGGTAACCACTTTCGCAGTTCCCGGCATGTATTATGAAAAAGTTTATTCCAAATAGTATTTACATACTAGATAACGTCTTTTGTATATCAAAGGATATGAGAGAAATTCTAAATCGCCATGTGTTCGGAAGTAGCTACCAAGTTCTCTGTATTTCTTTGATGATTATAGTATAAGAAAGACCTATGAAGAAAGAATGTTAAAGTAATGAAAGAATTTTGAAGGATAAATGAACAAATTGTGAACACGGGATTTTACAAAGATTTTGTTGGAAAATAGCGAAAAATAGATTATACTAATAGAAGTCAAATTGTAGAAAGAGGAGAAAATGAAGAATGAAATATATTTCTTTTGCCATTCCGTGTTATAATTCACAGGATTATATGGCCCATGCGATAGAAAGTATTCTTCCGGGTGGAGAAGATATTGAAATAATTATCGTAAATGACGGATCAAAGGACAGAACATCAGAGATTGCTCATGAATATATGGAAAAATACCCTACTATTATTAAAGTAGTAGACAAGGAAAATGGTGGACATGGAGATGCTGTAAACTCAGGGCTGATGCATGCAACCGGTAAATATTTTAAGGTTGTAGACAGTGATGACTGGGTGGACGAAGATGCACTTCATAAAATATTAGATGTTTTACGCCATATGGAAGAAGATGGAATGGAACTGGATATGTTGATCGCTAACTATGTGTATGAAAAAGTTGGTGCAACACATAAGAAGGTGATTCATTATCGTAACGTATTGCCACAGGATGAGATTTTCCGTTGGGATGATATGGGACATTTCCGTCTGGATCAGTATATTCTGATGCACTCGGTTATTTACCGTACAGACATGTTAAAACTGATCCAACTTCATCTGCCAAAGCATACATTCTATGTGGACAATATTTATGTATATTACCCACTCCCGCATGTACGCAAAATTTACTATATGGATGTAGACTTCTATAGATATTTTATTGGAAGAGAAGATCAGTCGGTTAATGAGAAAGTAATGATCAAAAGGCTGGATCAGCAGATTTTTGTCACAAAGACGATGATTGATATGTATCAGCTTAAAGATATTGGAAGTAAGAAATTAAGACAGTATATGCTTAATTATCTTGCAATCATGATGACAGTTTCTTCTATTCTTTGCATCCGTTCCAAGAATAAAGAAAATCTGGAAAAGAAAAAGGAATTATGGCAGTATCTGAAGAAAAAAGATATGCGAAGCTTTATCAGAATCCGTTACGGTATTCTCGGACAGACAATGAACATTCCGGGAAAATCAGGACGTAAGATATCGTCATTGGTTTATATTGTTGCGCGGAGATTGATTGGATTTAATTAATTTCTATTTAGTTCATCATCGTGGCTTACCCCGGTCCATGAGAAAGACTTGGTAT